>R05__coassemble_30_pt1 | contig 80704 bp, 68 predicted proteins | sample R05__metabat2_low_PE_032 | metagenome-assembled genome bin R05
TCTTACCGCAAAGGACGCCTTAGCGATACAGAAGTATCTGCTCAAGCTCATTCAGCTCCCCGAAGAATAATATCGCTAAAGGACAAAAAGGCAGACGCTTATAGCGTCTGCCTTTTTTGAAGCAGATATATCCCTTAAGAAAAAGCCATATTTAAGGATGCTTTAAGAATGATGTGGTATGCTGAATATACAATAATCGGATGTACCGCGATTGTACAGCGCACACAAAGATCTTTTTGCATGGTCAGGACAAATTGAAATACAAGGGCTTTTAGCCGAAACGTGCGCGGAGCCTGTCGGTACAGTAAATTAAGGGAGGTTTTTAATATGACCAAGAGATTAACAGCTTTCGCTGCGGCACTGGCTATGATAACATCTGCTTCAGCAGGCTATATGAACGTTTCCGACATTTTTGCAGAGGATAATATGACTCTTTCAAGTGCTCCGCCGGATAAGCCGGGCGACAGCGGCTCGGGTGGAGGAGGTTCTTCTACACCGACATCATGGGACGCTGATCTGACTTATACCTCTGCTGATAACAACACCGAAAATACTGCTTATTCGCCCGAGGTAGCTTCTACATCTGCTGATTACAACGCTATTCTTAATAACGGTGGAACTATCTGGCTCAAGGATGTCGTCGCTTCAAGGACCGGTTCATCATCTACGGGCGGAGACAGTGCAAGCTTTTATGGCATCGGAGCCACTTTCCTTACAGTTGCGGGTACCTCATATATCGACGGAGCAAGCATAAAGTCCACTGATAAGGGCGGCGCCGGGATATTTGCGTATAACAGCGGCGTGACCTATGTGCGCAATGCGGATATCAATACTACTGCGAATACAGCAGGCGGTATTCATGCAGCAGGAGGCGGTACTCTTTATGCGTACAATGTGAATGCTACCAGTGCAGGACAGTCATCAGCGGCACTTCGCTCGGACAGAGGCGGCGGAACCATGGTCGTTGAGGGCGGCTCTTATATCTCTAACGGTACACGCTCACCTGCGGTTTATTGTACGGCAGATATAACTATAGCGGATTCTGTTCTCAAGGCTACAAAGTCTGAGGCGGTATGCATAGAGGGACTGAACAGCCTTGCTATGTGGGATTGTGAGCTTTCCGGCGACGCTCCTGTAGAGACAGAGAACAGCGGACTGACTTGGGGAATAATCCTGTATCAGTCAATGTCCGGAGATTCGTCTGTGGGCAATTCAGAGTTCTATATGGAGGGTGGCTCAATCGACTGTACGGCAAATGGTGCAAAAAGCGGTTCCGGCGCGGCTTTGTTCTTCAATACTAATACGGAATCCACGATCACGCTCAATAATGTTGATATCAATTACGAGGACTATGATTTTGATTATATGCTGCTCGTTTCCGGCTTCAGCCGCTGGGGAAATACAGGCTCTAACGGCGCGGACTGTACCTTCACTTGTATCGATCAGGAGATTCACGGAAATATCGGATGGGACAGCATTTCTGAGGTTGATTTTTATCTTACAGACGGTTCATTGCTTGAGGGAAGTGTAATCAACGATAATACCTATGGTCAGACGTCCTCGGGTTCTGGCTATTGTAGCGTGTACATCGACAGCTCATCAGATTGGGTATGTACCGGAGATTCTACAGTAAGCTCGCTTTATAATGCAGGCGGCACTATCGTTGACGAAAGTGGAAAGACCGTTTCTGTAGTATCAGGTGGAAAAACTGTCGTTTCCGGTGATTCTGACTATACTATAACAGTAACGGGTACTTATTCGGTTTCCGATAATACCTCCGGAGCTGTATCGGCAAGCAGTTACAGCTATATCCCGTATTCACAGTGGAATCCGTGGACCAGCGGCATAGATACGTCCGCAACTACGACTACCACCACAACGGCTACGACAACTACTACAAGGAAAACATCAACTACAACAACCACCACAACTGCTGCTTCTGAGACTACGACAACTACAGTTCAGGGCGTAAGCGTAACGCTTTACGGAGATGCCAACTGCAACGGTACTATAGAAATGGCGGACGCAGTTCTTATCCTCCAGTCACAGGCAAATCCCGATAAGTACGGAGAAAACGGCACAGACAAGGATCATATTACCGAGCAGGGCAAAGCGAATGCAGACTGCTCCGGCAGCGGAGACGGTCTTACCGCAAAGGACGCCTTAGCGATACAGAAGTATCTGCTCAAGCTTATTCAGCTCCCCGAAGAATAATATCGCTAAAGGACAAAAAAGGCAGACGCTTATAGCGCCTGCCTTTCTGCAACATAGCACAAGAAAAAGGGATATGTCCTCTGTAATGGAAGGCATAGCCCTTTGTCATTTCTCAAGAAACTCTACTCAATTAGTGATATTCTTCTTTTAACCTTTTTAGAAACAATTCCGCTATCGGAGAAAATACCTGATACTTCTTCCAGATGATATACATATTTGTTTCAAGAGTAGGCTTGATCGGTCGGAAGCAAAGTCCGCTTTCCTTGCTTGTGTCGATGAGATGCTCAAAGGTCAGCAGATACCCCAGCCCCTCTTTAACAAACACAGAGCCGTTATATGCAAGGTTTACCGTTCCTGCGAAATTCAGCTTCTCCATGTTATCGCCGCACCATCGGGGAAAATCCACACGGATCGACTGCTCCGAACAGAACAGCGGCAGTCCGTACAGATCATCGAATGAGACACTTTCTTTCTCCGCAAGCGGACTGTCACGGAGCATAACAAGCCCCCATTTGTCGCTTTCGGGAATGGAGAGATAATTGTATTTGGAGAGATTCGGCGGTTCAACGATCACGGCGAGGTCAAGGATACCTCTGTCAAGCCGTTCCGCAACAGGCTCGGTATCTCCGCTGAAAATATGAAAGACAAAATTCGGATACTGCTCCTTGAAGCTCTTGATACTCCGTGCCAGATACTTGATAAGATAGCTCTCCGCACACCCGATGCGTATCTCTCCGCCGATGATGTTGTCAAGCTGGCTGAATTCCTCTGCTGTTTTGTCTACCATAGCAAGAATATCCTCGGCTCTCTTACGAAGCAGCATACCCTCGTCATTCAGGATCATATTCTTATTGGTGCGGATAAACAACTCATGCCCCAATTCCTCTTCAAGCTTCTTGATCTCCTTTGAGAGCGACGGCTGTGAAATATGCAGGCGCTCTGCTGCCCTTGTCATGTTTTCCTCTCTTGCAATGGCAAGAAAATAGCGTAATATTCGTATTTCCATAGTACACCTCCGATAGCTGCTGTCACCATTATAACCGATTTTGTCATTCCTGTCAAGAATGACAATCAATTCTAAATAGGTATTTTACATATCGCAAAAACTGTGCTATACTTAAATTACAGTAAGACACGGAGGTGAAGATATGGCAAACGCAGCTGATAAAACAGCGGTCTTGACCGAAAACCTGAAAGATATGGGCTTGGACGATGACAGCATCGCAAAATGCCTGCAGATGGTCGAAAAAGGACAGTATCAGGCACTTGACCACTTTCTGAAAGACTACCGAAAAACGCTTCTTGACGGCGTTCACAGGTACAATGAACGTATCGACTGCCTTGACTACTTCACCTACACATTACGAAAAAACGGAGGTATCTGAAATGAAAGAAGAAATGCTGACTTTAATGCAGGAATGGGACAAGACTTTTCCGAAGTCCGACAAAGTAGACCACAAGAAGATCACTTTCCACAACCGCTACGGTATCACCCTTGCCGCCGATATGTATACCCCGAAAAATGCAGGCGGAAAGCTCCCTGCTATCGCTGTGTGCGGACCGTTCGGTGCTGTCAAGGAGCAGTGCAGCGGTCTGTATGCTCAGACACTTGCGGAGCGTGGTTTCCTGACTATCGCCTTTGATCCGTCCTTTACGGGTGAAAGCGGCGGTATGCCCCGTTATGTGGCTTCTCCCGACATCAATACCGAGGACTTCTCCGCTGCCGTTGACTTCCTCTCCGTGCAGGAAAATGTCGATCCTGAGCGAATTGGTATCCTCGGCATCTGCGGCTGGGGAGGACTTGCGATCAATGCGGCAGCTATGGATACCCGTATCAAGGCAACAGTTGCTTCTACAATGTACGATATGACGAGAGTGAACGCAAAGGGTTATTTCGATGAAGCCGACAATGCTGATGCAAGGTATGCTATGAAGCAAGCTCTCAATGCCCAGCGTATCAAGGACTATCAGTCGGGTGAGTATGAGCTTGGCGGCGGTGTTGTTGATCCACTGCCGGAGGACGCTCCTTATTTCGTCAAGGATTATCACGCATATTACAAGACCGAGCGTGGCTATCATCCTCGTTCCCTGAACTCAAACGGCGGTTGGAACAAGACTTCCTCCCTGTCATTTATCAATATGCCTATCCTTCATTACAGTAACGAAATACGCTCAGCAGTAATGATCATGCATGGTGATAAAGCGCACTCCTTCTACTTCGGAAAGGACGCTTATGAAGCGATGATTAAAGATAATCCTTATGTGGAAAACAAGCAGCTTCTTGTTATCGAGGGCGCTTCGCATACCGATCTTTATGACGGCGGTGAAAATAAAGCTATACCGTTTGATAAGCTCGAAGCGTTCTATAATGAGTATCTGAAATGAAACGGCTGATAACTGTGTTGCTAATGGCGGTCACTCTGACAGCCTGCGGCAGCGACATTGAGGACAGCTCTGTGGTGACGGTTCAAAGTGAAAGCTCGTCTGTTATGATACAAAATGGCAGCAGCGATATTTCCGTCCCGTCCGCCCAGCCGGAAGTAGCAACTGCCGAACAACAAGTGGAAAAGAAGGCTGACGGTATGCAGATCATTGTTGGAGATAAGCAGTTTTCGGTCACATTGGAAAGCAACGATACTGTCACGGCTCTGACAGAAATGCTACCCTTAACACTCGATATGTCCGAGCTGAACGGCAACGAGAAGTATTATTATCTCGATACAGCTCTGCCTTCTGCTCCCGAAAAGGTCGGGAATATCAATGAGGGCGATATTATGCTCTACGGTGATAGCTGTCTTGTGGTGTTTTACAAGAGCTTCGATACTTCATACACATACACGAAGATCGGGCATATTGATGATACATCAAGGCTTGCTGATACTCTTGGAACAGGGAGTATATCCGTCAGTTTTCAGATAGAAGGCATATCAAAAACAGCGTACACCGTTCAAGATGTGCAGAATTTACAGGATTTTCTGCTTGCAAAGCCGACAGTGGAGGAGCTTACAGGAAAGCTCTATGATCTGAACGGAGATGCCCGTTGGGACGTTTTTGACCTATGTCTGATGAGACGTGAAGTACTGAAAAACATCTCTGAAAGCAGTGCTATGCAAATTTAAAATAACGGGAGGACTATCATGAAAAAAGTGCTTGTTATTTCGTCAAGTTTGCGCGGTGTCCGCGCAGATTCTGATTTATGTGAATAGAAGAATAAAATAAATATGCCCCGAGACACTGCCTCGGGGCTAAACTTCTATATGGATAACTGCCATTATCGGGCAGCTTTTTTATTTCGGAGGCTATGCTGCCCCGAATTACATTAACATTTATTTGAAATAAGCCACGCCGCTCTCGAAGATCTTCTGATCTTTGTTACCCTGAACGTTCTTGCAGATATAGCTGCCCTTACGCTCGGAGTGACCCATTTTTCCGAATACACGACCATCGGGTGAGGTAATGCCTTCGATAGCTTCAACGGAGGTATTGGGGTTGTAGCGGATATCCATGGTCGGATTGCCGTCAAGATCGACATACTGAGTCGCGATCTGACCGTTGTTTGCCATCTGCTGGATAAGTCTGTCGGGAGCAACAAATCGTCCCTCACCGTGCGATATCGGAACTGTGTGGATATCGCCGACCTCGCAGCCGTACAGCCACGGGCTCTTGTTGGAGGCTATCCTTGTTGTTACCATCATGGACTGGTGACGCGCGATGGTGTTGAAGGTGAGAGTGGGGGAGTCGTCTGCCATGTCGATTATCTCTCCGAACGGAACGAGACCGAGCTTTACGAGCGCTTGGAATCCGTTGCAGATACCGAGCATGAGTCCATCGCGGTTCTTGAGGAGGTCGTGAACGGCGTCTTTTATCTTGGGGTTGCGGAAGAATGCCGTGATGAACTTTCCGCTTCCTTCAGGCTCGTCGCCGCCGCTGAAGCCGCCGGGGATCATGATTATCTGCGACTGCTTTACAGCTCTCTCAAACACGCTTACAGAGTCCTCAATATCGGCTGCGGAGAGGTTTCTGATGACGATAGTCTCAGCCTTTGCACCTGCCTTTTCAAAGGCGCGTGCGGTGTCGTATTCGCAGTTTGTTCCGGGAAATACAGGAATGAGGACTCTCGGCTTTGCAGTCTTTATCGAAGCTGAAAGCTGTATCCTGTTGGGATTTGAGTAAGTCTCGGGCGTAGCGTCGGTGGTCTTTATCCTGCAAGGGAATACAGGTTCGAGCTTGCCCTCCCACACTCGCTGGAGGTTGTCAAGACCGATAGTGTAATCGCGGCAGATTATCTTGTAATCGCTTATAGTCTTACCGATGACCTCTTCGCCGCGTACAGCCGCACTATTGAGTTCGATCACGAACGCTCCGTAGCAAGGACGGAACAGCTGCTCGCCTGTAAGGTGAGCCGTGAACTCGAAGCCTATCTTGTTGCCGAAGCACATTTTAGCGATGCCCTCGGCGATACCGCCGTAGCCGTTTGTCCAGATAGCATTAGCTCTGCCGTCTGCAATTATCTTCTCGACCTGATCGAAGCAAGCCTTTATACTGTTGAACTTCGGCAGACCGTTGTCGTCGTATTCTGGAGTTATGAGGATCACCTCGCTGCCTGAGCTCTTGAACTCGGTAGAGACTACCTTGTCCGCCTGAGCTGTGGAGACTGCGAACGAAACGAGTGTAGGCGGAACATCTATATTCTCGAACGTGCCCGACATTGAGTCCTTTCCGCCGATAGAGCCGCAGCCCATTTCGAGCTGTGCCTTGAAGGCACCGAGCAGAGCCGCCATAGGTTTGCCCCAGCGCTTGGGGTCATTCTGAGTGCGCTCAAAATATTCCTGGAATGTCAGCCAGCATTTTTTATATGTACCGCCAGCAGCGACTACCTTAGCGATAGATTCGATCACGGCGAGCATAGCGCCGTGATACGGGCTCTTTTCGGAAATATCGGGATTGTATCCCCAGCCCATGAGCGAGCACGTATTTGTTTCGCCCGTGAGAACGGGTATCTTTGCAGCCATTGCCTGCGATGGAGTTAGCTGATATGCTCCGCCGAACGGCATGAGCACAGTGCCTGCGCCGATAGTGGAGTCGAATTTTTCGATGAGTCCCTTCTGCGAGCACACATTGAGGTTGGACATGAGTTCTGTCCACGATTCAGCCGTGTCGGAGACCTCATCGGAAGGTCTCTCAGCAGGAGCCTCGACCTCTATGTCGGTATATTTGGGAGCACCGTTGGAATTGAGGAAATCGCGGGAAAGATCTACGATAGTATTGCCATTCCAGTTCATTTTCAGGCGCGGTTCCTCAACAACGCTTGCAACAACGGTCGCTTCGAGGTTTTCTTTTTTAGCTTCTGCCATGAATGCCTCAACGTCCTCGGGAGCGATAACTACAGCCATTCTCTCCTGCGACTCGGAAATAGCTATCTCCGTGCCGTCGAGACCGTCGTACTTCTTGGGAACTGCGTTCAGGTCGATTACAAGACCGTCGGTGAGTTCGCCGATAGCAACGGAAACGCCGCCTGCACCGAAGTCGTTGCAGCGCTTTATCATCTTTGTGACATCAGGATTGCGGAAGAGTCTCTGGAGCTTTCTTTCCTCGGGCGGATTACCCTTCTGGACCTCCGCACCGCAGGTCTCAAGGGATTCAAGAGTGTGGGACTTGGAAGAGCCTGTAGCTCCGCCGCAGCCGTCACGACCTGTCTTTCCGCCGAGCAGTACCACAATGTCACCCGGAACGGGAGCCTCGCGTCGGATATTTTCTGCCGGAGCAGCACCAAGAACTGCGCCTATTTCCATTCTCTTAGCAACATATCCGGGGTGGTATACCTCTGCAACATGACCTGTTGCAAGACCTATCTGATTTCCGTAGGAGCTGTAGCCGTTTGCCGCTCCGACAGTTATCTTTCTCTGGGGGAGCTTGCCTGTGATAGTGTCCTCAACGGGAACGAGCGGATTTGCTGCGCCGGTAACTCTCATTGCCTGATAAACATAAGAGCGTCCGGAAAGCGGGTCGCGGATAGCGCCGCCGAGGCAGGTCGCAGCACCGCCGAAAGGTTCTATCTCGGTGGGGTGGTTGTGGGTCTCGTTCTTGAACATGAGTATCCAGTCTTCAAGCTGACTGTCGATATCGACCTTTATCTTAACGGAGCAGGCGTTTATCTCCTCGCTCTCGTCGAGGTCGGGGAGGAGACCGTCTGCCTTGAGCTTCTTTGCGGCAAGAGTACCGATATCCATGAGGGTTATCGGCTTTTCGGTCCTGCCGAGCTCCTCGCGGACATTGAGATACATATCGTAGGTATCCTTTATATAAGGAGTTGCGATATTTACGTTCTCAACGTTTGTGAGGAAGGTAGTGTGGCGGCAGTGGTCGGACCAGTATGTATCTATCATGCGTATCTCGGTGATAGTGGGGTTGCGCTTTTCCTCATTGCGGAAATAATCCTGACAGAACTTGATGTCGTCGTAGTCCATTGCAAGGCCGAACTTGTCCACAAATGCGTGCAGGCCGAGGGCGTTGAGCTGAATGAAGCCCTCGAGCTCCTCAACTGTCGTAGGGATATCGTAGTTCACGTCGAGTGTCTTTACGGTATCGAGCGATGCCTCACGGCTCTCGACGGGGTTGATGATATAGGCTTTGAGGCGATCGAAATCCGCATCGCTGATAGTGCCTGAAACAATGTATACGCGGGCGTTTCTCACACGGCAGCGCTCTCCCTGACGGAGTATCTGTATACACTGCTCGCAGCTGTCGGCGCGCTGGTCGAACTGCCCGGGGAGGTACTCAACTGCAAAAACGCGGTCGCTCTCACCGAGCGTGGGGAGCTCATCGTATACAACGTCAACTGCGGGTTCGGAGAAAACAGTGCTGACAGCAGCATTGAAGTCCTCCTCGCTGAGTTTATCGGCATCGTATCTGTTAAGTATGCGCAGACCTGTGAGCTCAAGCCTGAGCGCGGTCTTTATATCGTTGAGTACTGACTGAGCCTCAACGGCAAATTCGGGTTTTTTCTCTGCATAGATTCTGAATACAGGCATAAATATCTCCTTCCGAATAATTTTCAATTTTCGTCAATAATACTTCCTAAGCAGAAGCCCTGACGATCCTCTTCTATTATAACACGTCTTATCTGATTTCGCAAACTTTTTTCGGGATTTTTCCGTGAAATTTTTATTAATGTGTAGTCTGGGGAATATCCGCGGTGAAATTCGGGTTCGTTTTCGCGCTCGAACAGCACGGGAACTTCCTTTCCGATGAGTGAGCGCAGGTGATTTTGGTGCAGTCTTTCCGCGAGAGACTTCATGCGCTCCGCCCGCTCCTCCTTGACCGACTTTGGCAGCTGCGGCAGATCCGCAGCGGGAGTTCCCCGGCGGGGTGAGTACTGAAAAACGTGTATTTTGGCAAAGCCGACTTTCTCTGCAAAGCGTATGGACTCGGTAAAGTCCTCCTCCGTTTCTGTCGGGAAGCCGACCATGATGTCGGTCGTAAGAGCAGCTTCGGGGAAACGGCGGTGTATGTTTTGCACAAGCTCATAGTACTTATCGCTGGTGTATTTGCGGTTCATCGCTTTCAGCGTGCGGTCGCAGCCGCTTTGCAGCGAGAGGTGGAACTGCGGGCAGAACTCGGAGAGCTCTGAGAGTCTGCGAAGGTCGTCGTCGGATATCATCTCGGGCTCAAGCGAGCCGAGCCGAACTCTCTGAATACCCTCCTGTGCACAGCAGATCTCTACCGCGTCAACGAGGCGCAGTCCGTATTCGATACCGTAGAATGCGAGGTTTATCCCGACGAGGACTATCTCCTTATGTCCCGAAGCGGCGAGCTCCGCGATCTCGGATCTCAGCACGTTTATAGGCTTTGAGCGCAGTCTGCCTCTTGCATAGGGTATTATGCAGTAGGAGCAGAACTGGTTGCAGCCGTCCTGTATCTTCACGAAAGCACGGGTTTTGTCCTGCGAGCCCTTATAGTTCATCATCTCAAAGACCTCGTGCGGGGAGTAGTCCGTCACGGAGACGATACGCCGCTGCTCTTCTAAAGCTGTTTTAACAAGCCGGGGAAGGGACTTTCTGTTTTTTGTTCCCGTGATTATGTCGGCTTCGGGGAGCTCCTGTGCAATATCGGGGGAAGCCTGCGGAAGGCAGCCGGTCAGTGCAATGACGGCATTCGGGGCTGCTTTGCGCATTTTACGCACAGCGTAAAGGGATTTGCTGTCTCCCGAGCTTGTTACTGTGCAGGAGTTTATAATGATGGCATCAGCCTCTTCGGAGGAGTGGGTCTCTGCAAACCCACATGAGGCGAATTCGCTTTTCAGGGCGTCGGTCTCATAGCTGTTTACCTTGCAGCCAAAAGTCATAAAAAATACTTTATACATATTTCACCTGTTTATCACAAAATAACCTAAGAAATTTCATGTAGATAATGCACAAAATATACTATTTGTTTTTATGCATTTTACATAGTTATCCTTTATGAATAAAAAGAGCAACATAAAGCGGATTTATATTTACTAAATTGCTGAAAATTCGGAAAACGGCTTGACACAGCCGTTTATTAGTGCTATTATATAGGTGCGGTAGGGAAAGCCGCATAAAAAGAAATAAACAATAAAAAACGACACACACAGACATCTGAAACAGGAGGTAATATTATGACCAAGACAACTGTTTTTCTTCAGGCGATCAACGACGTTAAGGAGTTCGTTACTATCGTAATGAAGTACGATTTTGACATCGACCTCGTTTCCGGAAGATACGCAGTAGACGCAAAGTCTATCATGGGTATTTTCAGCCTCGATCTGTCAAAGCCTATACAGCTTAACGCACATACAGATGACGCAGAGGATTTCCTCAAGGAGATCGACAAGTTCATCGTAAAGTAAGAACATAATGAAGTAAAAGGGAATGCTCTTCGGGGCATTCCTTTTTCTTTATTACATGGGCGGATCACTGAGCCGCCGACAAATGATATGTTCACTGACGGGTGACTGGAAGGATCGCCCTACAGATCAATCTCCCTTTTTACCTATCCTGATAAAGAACTTCTTTATCGGGCTTTTTATTCTTATATCCTCGAAATAATTGTAAAGCACGTCCTGATTGCAGCCTGCGTCGGAAAGCTGCGAATAGAGCTTCTCCAGCCCTTTAAGGTCAACACCGAGCCCCGAAGGATAGTTGACATCCTTTGCGGCGAATACCACTGCACCCGTAACGGGAACTCTGTCAAAGCCTCCTTTTTTCAGGTGGTGGGTGACGTTGTCGATATGGGTCTTGTTCTGGAGCTGAGGGTTGTAGAGCTTGTGCGTTTTAGCACCTATCTTGTGAGTAAGGTGCTTGCCGCTGCCTGAAATACTGCCTGAGATGCCTTTGGTCTCAACGACCAACACGCCGAATCGTCCGAAAACAAGGTGATCTATCTCGCAAGCTTTTTTGTAAAGCGGAAGATAAGCGTTGTTCATTATTCTTATATTGTCGTTTTTGCCGAGCTTTTTCAGGAACGAGGCGACCTTTTTCTCGGCGGCGCGTCCCTTGCGCTTACCCTTGCTGAAGTGGACAAGCAGATATAATATCAGCAGTAATGCTGCGAGAACGGCAAGCAGTATAAATAAAGTTTTCTTTTCCATAATTTGCTCCTGAAAAAATGAATAATTCTGTTTTTGAATGCAATAATACATTCAGACGCAGAAAGCGTCCGAAAAATCCCGAATAAAGAGGTGTTTCTCAATATGTGGGACAAAATAGCTCTTATTCTTCTGATAATCGGAGGAATAAACTGGGGATTGGTCGGTATTTTCGAGCTCGATCTGGTCGCGTGGCTCTTTGGCGGCGCGGCGAGCATACTCAGCAGGACTATTTACATTCTTGTAGCTATCTCTGCTGTATGGTGCATTTCTCTGCTTTTCCGCAGAAACGAAGAGCTCGCTTACGATACCTCGAACCGATGACCCACGAGCCGAAGGAGACTTTAACTGATGCCGTTTCTGAGTCTGCTTCGGTTCAGCTACATAGGGCGGTGTCCGCGCCGCAAGAGAGAGTATTCTTGATTTGCAAAAATGTCCGATCAGATAACGACAAAAGGGAGACAAAAGTCTCCCTTGTTTTTATTATTTATCAGTCGCTTACATAGGGGAGCAGAGCGATGTGTCTTGCTCTCTTTATAGCAACTGTGAGCTCGCGCTGATGAAAAGCGCAAGTACCTGTTACACGTCTGGGAAGGATCTTAGCTCTTTCGGTCATGCACTTTCTGAGCTTAGCGATATCCTTATAATCTATTCTCTCGATCCTGTCAGCGCAGAACATACAAACCTTCTTGCGAGGCTTCTTCGAGGGACGGGAATTTCTTTCCTTTTCCATGACATTTCCTCCTATCTTAATATAAAGTAAAGTTAACGTTTAGAACGGAACGTCGCCGTCACTGAGGATCTCTTCAAAATCACTCAGGTTTCCGTAGGACATACTTTCATTATTCTGAGCGGGCTGCTGGGGAGCTGCCTGCTGCTGAGGAGGAGCCTGATAGCTGTTGTTATTATAGCCGTTATTCTGAGGAGCGGAATATCCGCCATTTCCGCCGCTGTCATTTTTTGAGCCGACGAATTCTACGTTATCCACCTGAACGTCCATAGTATAGTGGGTAACATCGGGGTGATTCCTATCCTGATAATTATTATTTCTCAGAGAGCCTTCTACAGCGATGAGCTTGCCCTTATTGAAATAACGCGTAACGAACTCGGCGGTCTGTCTCCATGCGATGCAGGTGATAAAGTCAGCTTGTCTTTCACCTGTATTTTTATCAGTAAATCTTCTGTCAACAGCGACAGTGAATCTACATGATGAAACACCGCTCTGAGTTTGTCTTAGCTCGGGATCTGCTGTAAGTCTTCCGACTAAAATAACCTTATTCATCTGACCTTCTCCTTATAATGAAGTAATTAGCCTATAACTGTTACGAGCGAACGAAGAACGCCGTCAGTGATGTTGAGACGTCTTGAGAGCTCAGCGGGGTAATCGGGCTTAGACTCGAAAGTATAGATCACGTAGTAGCCCTCTGTTTCGTCCTCGATAGGATAAGCAAGCTTACGCTTTCCCCAATCCTCGTTGACTTCAACAGCTTCGGCGTGACGCTCGATCCTCTCCTTGAACTTTTCTACGAGAGCCTTCATGGGCTCCTCGCCGTTCTTGAGGCTGAAAACAACCATTACTTCATACTTAGCGGATACCTTTGCCATTATGCACACCTCCTTCTGGATTCTGCCCGGCAACCTGCTGCGGGCAAGGATAACTATATCGTTTTATACGATACCTGAATATTATATCATGCTCCCACAGATTTGTCAAGCAGAAATTTCAGATTTTTGTGTGCAGCGCTGCACGATAAAAATGAAATTTCTTTTCGCTCGCCTTATTTTGTGTATTGTGATCGGTTCTTATTCTTCCGGAAGCGACACCAGTTTTAAAGCGTATTTTTGAATAGCAAGAGCATCCTTACCTGTAACGCCGTCGCCCGATCCGGAGCAGTCGGCGTTTTTCCAGCCCTGAGTTGTTATGTGATCCTCGTCTGAGCCTTCGAGACCGTATTTGTCTGCATTTGACAGCGCCTGCAAAATAAGCACCGCGTCCGCAACGTTAACATCATTATCGCAGTTTGCATCGCCGTAATTGATAGTAATTGCGGTAACGGTTACTTTTACCTGCGTTACCGAGGAACTGCTTCGGGCTGTGATAATGGTCTCACCTTCGCCGGTTGCGGTTACTTTTCCGCTGCTGTCCACAACGGCAACACCGGTATCAGATGAGCTCCACTCAGAGACCTCTTCTCCTGACTGGAGGGCAAGCTGTATGGAGTTTCCGATCCCCTTTATTTCATAGGCTGGTATTTCCGCAGAATAGGGATCATAAGATGACGTTACATTTATGATGTATTTGCTGCTGTTTATCATGATTATGATCCTGCATTCTCCGGCAGAAACTGCTGTTACGATGCCGTTCTGATCAGTGACGGCGACGCTTTCGTCCGAGCTGCTCCACTCCACTTCCGCTCCGTCGGGGATATTAACTGAAAGCTGCTTTGAGGGCGTTGTATTATCAAGCGTCACAGAGCCGATGACAGTTCCCTCTTCGGCAGCGCCGGAGTCATACGTTGAGGTAAGATGTGAGATATATTTTACAGTTTCTGTAAGAGCTATGATATCACACGAACCCGTGCCAACCGCGGTAACGTGTCCGTTCTGATCGACCGTTGCAACACTTTCGTCGGTGGAGCTCCATACAACGGAAATTCCCTCTGCAAGGTTGAGCTTGACCTGTCCGGAGCTGTTTTCGGTCGTGAGTGTGAAGCTGCCGAGCTCCACCTCCTTTATCTCTTGCGTATCAGGTTCGTAGGAAGAGACCACCTTGATTATGTAAGTGGTTTTGCCGCTTACGATCGTTATCGTGCATTCACCTGAGCCTACCGCAGTGATATTGCCCTCGCTGTCGATGACAGCTACACTGCTGTCTGATGAGGTACAAACCGAGCCGCTGCTTACATCAGCCTTTGCTCCGGTATGATCGCTGTCGAGAGTTATAGTTCCGAGATCTACGGTCTTTTCGTCGTCTTCCGGATCGCCTGATTCGGAAACGTTCACCTGAAACTTGAGCATGCTGTCGGTGAATATGGCGTAAACATAAGCTGTGCCTGCGCCGACTGCGGTTATTTTTCCGTTTTGGTCAACTGTGGCAACGCTTTCGTTGGTGCTGTACCACGAGGGAGTCTCGCTGTAGCCTGAAAGGGAAGCGGTCGTGCTCTGACCTACGGTCAGCTCAAGCGTCTGATCGGCTTCTTTTGTCTCTTCGGCAGAGACAGTCATCGAGGCCGGGGTCACCGTCGGAACAGCTCCTCCAAGAAAACTCAGAGCGAGCGCGAATGCCGTTAATTTTCGATATTTCATAGTATTTACCTCCGTTAGATATAGTTGTTATTACATGGGCACCTCTAAAAACCCCTCTTGAGAAAAAACAGCTATGCACGACATCTGCTGTGTCAAGCTCCCTCGGAGTGCGACAGCACGCCTTCGGGAGTTTTCCTTGCATCTGCCGCACCTATATGTTTTTTTTCTTAACCAAACGGGTTTTTAGAGATGCCCATATGGCTTATTATTGCGGTCAAAAGCGCACTTTCCGTTTAAAGAGAGTGAGCATTACGAGCTTTTGTGATTTTTCAGCCCTGCCTTTATACCGTTGATAATAGTCTCCTTGGCACGCACTGCTTCTTCTTTGGTGAGGGGAGGCGTGCCGCCGAGCGGATAGTCTATCCCGAGCTGTTCGTATTTGGGTTTTGCCATATCGTGATACGGCAGAACGTCGAGCGCTTTAAGGTTGCTCAGTCCCGACAGATATTCTCCGAGGCGGAAGAGCTCGTCCTCGCCGTCGGTTATTCCGGGAACTACCACGTGGCGCACCCACAGAGGGATATCCAGCTCGCACAGGTGCTCCGCAAATGCGAGAACACGCTCGTTGCCGATACCCGTGAGCTCTTTGTGAGCCGAACTGTCGATATGCTTTATATCGAGCATAACGAGGTCGGTGTATTTCAGTGCCTCGTCGATGATTTCATGACGGTTTATATCATAGACTCCGGCTGAGGTGTCAAGGCAGGTGTGAATGCCGCGGCTTTTTGCGAGTGAGAACAGCTCTGCGAGGAACTCCGCCTGTGCAAGCGGCTCGCCCCCTGTAGCGGTTATACCGCCCGATTTCAGGAACTCCTTGTACGAATCATACTCTTTGAGGATTTCCTCAGCTGTGCGCTCACTGCCTCCGTTGAAGTCCCACGTATCGGGATTGTGGCAGTACTTGCACCTCAATGGACAGCCCTGAAAGAACACGACGAATCTCACGCCCGGACCGTCTACCGTACCGAAGCTTTCAGTAGAATGTATCCTTCCTGCTATCATTCTTCCGCCTCCTGAGCTGCACGCGCAAGAAGCGCATGTCGTTCATTCGGGAGCTTGCCGTCGATAACAAGTCCGAGTAAAGCGTTCAGGGTTTCGCCGACCTGCCTGCCTTCAAAACCAAGAGCTGTGAGGTCGCTGCCGTTTATGGCGAGCTGGCGCAGACTCATGCAGCTATCTTCGGCAATAAGTTCGCGGAGCCTATGCGCATAGCCGTCAAACTCGGCGTTCTCTGCGAGGACGAACTCGTTTTTAGCGAGATTATCTGCCTTTTTGACTTCCATAAGCAGGAAAAACGCATCACTGCCTATCTTGGAGGCGAGCCGCCTGATATGCTTTTCCGAGCCTATTTTATCGCTGTGACGCTCAATGAGTGTACAGGTCAGCGAGATGGTTTTTTTGTCATAATGGAGCCGTTCCATTATCTGCTCTGCTATTTCCGCGCCGACCTGCGCATGACCCTTGAAGTGACCCTCACCGTTTTCGTCGAGCCTGAACATCTTCGGCTTGCCGATATCGTGCAGCAGCATTGTCCGCCGCAGGATCACATTATCCTGCGGAGCTGCATTTACCGCCCTGACGATATGCTCATAGACGTTGTATTTATGGTAATGAGAGTGCTGCGAGAAATCAAAGCACTCCCGCAGCTCGGGGATTATCTGTCCCATAATATCGCGGTATTTCAGCATTGCCTGTACGCAGTATACTCCGCATAGCAGCTTGTCGAGCTCCTCGCGTATGCGTTCGCCCGAAATGCTATTCAGAGCTGTTTTCATTTTGCTCATGGCGCGGGCTGTCTGTTCCTCTATTTCAAAACCGAGCTGAGACGCGAAGCGCACCGCCCTGAGTATTCTCAAGGCGTCCTCTGAGAAACGCTTTTCGGGGTCGCCGACGCAGCGGATAGTACCGCTTTTAATGTCCGTGCAGCCGCCGAATGGGTCTATGAGAGTACCGTCCGAGCCCATGGCTATGGCGTTCATGGTGAAGTCACGGCGAGAGAGGTCATCGGCGATATCACTGACGAACTCTACACTTTCGGGGCGGCGGTGATCGAGATATTCGCCGTCTCTGCGGAAGGTAGTGACCTCATAATGAGCTCTGTCCGCCATGACGGTTACTGTCCCGTGCTTAATGCCGGTGGGAATGACATTTTCCGCTCCGAAGATGTTGATGGTGTCCTGCGGCAGAGCACTTGAGGCGATATCTATGTCGTGTATAGTCCGACCCATGAGACTGTCACGGACGCAGCCTCCGACAAAATATGCCGAAAAGCCGTTTTCTTCGAGCCGAAAAACAATTTTTTCTGCAGTTTTGTCTGTGAACATTCTTCTCACGTCCTCTCGCAAAGCAAACAAAAAAACACCGGCATTTTCTTTAAAATCCGGCGCTTTTGATAAATCTTTCCAAAACCACTTGACACCGACCGCGGATCGTACTATAATAGTATAATGTATCAATATGGAAAAGTATCGCTATTCTGCAAGATATTATAGCATACTACAGCGCGCTTGTCAATAGTTTTCCGCAAAAAGTTTCTGTATTGTAATCATAAGCTAATCCCGTCTCCGCAGCATTAATGAACGGAGACGTGTAAAAATAAGGAGGTTCCGCCTATGGTGAATGTAACACCTAAGCAGTTGGGAAAAAACGTCAGAATGAGCTTCGGTAAAATTACCGAGCCCCTTGAAATGCCTAATCTCATCGAGGTACAGAAAAACTCGTATCAGTGGTTCAGGGAGGACGGACTTCGCGAGGTATTCCGCGATATGACCGCCATTACTGATTACAACGGCAATCTTGTGCTCAATTTCAAGGATTATCGTTTCGACGACACTCCCAAGTACACACTCGCAGAATGTAAGTCACGCGGCGCTACTTATCAGGTGGCTATGAGGGCTACGGCTACTCTCTGCAACAAGGAAACAGGTGCGGTAAGCGAAAGCGAGATATACATGGGCGATTTTCCGCTCATGACCGACAGCGGAACCTTTGTTATCAACGGTGCTGAGCGTGTTATCGTTTCTCAGCTCGTTCGTTCGCCCGGCGTTTACTATGCCTTTGAAAAGGATAAGACAGGCAAGGATCTTTTCAGCACTACTGTTATCCCTAACCGCGGTGCATGGCTCGAATATGAGATGGACTCAAACGATATCGTTTACGTCCGTATCGACAAGAACAGAAAAATACCGATAACGACCTTCATCAGAGCTCTCGGTATAAGCTCTGACGAGGATATATATGAAATGTTCGGCGAGGATGAGCGCCTCAAGCAGACTATCCTGCAGAAGGATCAGACCAAGAACCGCGAGGAAGCTCTTATCGACGTTTACAAGAAGCTCCGCCCCGGCGAGCCTCCTACGGTCGAGAGTGCTGTCACTCACCTCAACAACCTCTTCTTCGACGCAAAGAGATATGATCTGTGCCGCTTCGGAAGATACAAGTATAATAAGAAGCTCGGACTTGCCTCACGTCTTGCAGGACACGTTCTCGCACAGCCCGTTGTAGCTCCGCTTACTGGCGAGATAATGGCTGACGAGGGCGAGACCATCACCTATGACAAGGCTTGCGAGATCGAACAGGCAGGCGTTGAGTTCGCTTTCGTAAACGTAGAGGCGAAGGAATATTACACCGATGAGCGCGGCGAGACCTCTATCCGCATGGTCGAGAGAACTGCAAAGATCATCGGCAACTGCATGGTAGACATCAAGGGCTACGTTGACTTCGATGCAGAGAAGTATGGTATCAACGAAAAGGTATCGTTCAAGGTGCTCCGTGAGATACTTGAGACCTCTGCCGACGCAGACGAGCTCGAGGAGAACGTAAAGAAACGTGCCGACGAGCTCGTGCCGAAGCACATCATCGTTGACGATATTTTTGCTACAGTAAGTTACTTCATCAATCTCTGCGAGGGCGTTGGTACGGTAGACGATATCGACCACCTCGGCAACAGACGTATACGCTCCGTCGGAGAGCTGCTCCAGAACCAGTTCCGTATCGGCTATGCTCGTATGGAGCGTGGTATCCGCGAGAGAATGAATATCCAGACTCAGGACGTGAACACTCTCACTCCTCAGACTCTCATCAATATAAGACCTATATCCTCGGCTATGAAGGAGTTCTTCTGTTCTTCACCGCTTTCGCAGTTCATGGATCAGAACAACCCCCTTGCCGAACTGACACACAAGAGACGTCTTTCTGCGCTCGGTCCCGGAGGTCTTTCGCGTGACCGTGCAGGATTCGAGGTGCGTGACGTTCACTACAGCCACTACGGCAGAATGTGTCCTATCGAGACCCCTGAAGGTCCTAACATCGGACTTATCTCCTATCTTGCTACATTCGCAAGGATAAACGAATACGGCTTTATCGAGGCTCCTTACCGTAAAGTGGATAAGGCGACAGGAGTTGTTACAAACGAGGTAGTTTACATGACCGCCGACGTTGAGGACAACTACATCGTCGCTCAGGCTAACGAGCCTCTCACAGAGGACAACAAGCTCGCAAGGAACCGTGTAAACGCGCGCTACCGTGAGCAGATCCTCGAGATCGAGCGCGAGAAGGTCGATTACATGGACGTTTCTCCTAAAATGGTAGTTTCCGTAGCGACCTCCATGATCCCGTTCCTCGAAAACGATGACGCTAACCGTGCTCTCATGGGCTCGAACATGCAGCGTCAGGCAGTACCGCTCCTCAAGACCGAGCGCCCGTTCGTCGGCACAGGTATGGAGTACAAGGCTGCTGTTGACTCGGGCGTATGCATAGTCTCCGACTATGACGGAACTATCACCTACGTTGACGCAGACAAGATAGTCCTCAACGATACAGACGGTATCGAGCACAAGTACGAGATGATAAAGTTCAAGCGCTCGAACCAGGGTACCTGCGTGAACCAGCGCCCGATAGTTGCAGTCGGCGAAGAGGTAAAGAAGGGACAGGTGCTCGCTGACGGTCCTGCGACCGCAGACGGCGAGATATCCCTCGGAAAGAACGCTCTCATCGGCTTCATGACATGGGAGGGCTACAACTACGAGGACGCTGTTCTTCTCAATGAGCGTCTCGTACGCGAGGATGTATTCACCTCTGTACACATCGAAGAATATGAAATAGAATGCCGCGATACAAAGCTCGGACCCGAGGAGATAACAAGAGATATCCCCAACGTGGGTGACGATGCTCTTGCAAACCTCGACGAGAACGGTATCATCAGGATAGGCTCTGAGGTAAACTCCGGCGATATCCTCGTAGGTAAGGTAACGCCCAAGGGCGAGACCGAGCTTACCGCAGAGGAGAGACTGCTCCGCGCTATCTTCGGCGAAAAGGCAAGAGAGGTACGCGATAACTCCCTCAAGGTTCCTCACGGCGAATCGGGCGTTATCGTTGACGTAAAGGTATTCACAAGAGAAAACTGCGACGAGCTCTCGGCAGGCGTAAATATGCGCGTTATCTGCTATATTGCTCAGAAGCGTAAGATAACGGTCGGTGACAAGATGGCGGGCCGTCACGGAAACAAGGGCGTTGTTTCGCGCATTCTTCCCGAGGAGGATATGCCGTTCCTGCCTGACGGAACTCCGCTCGACATCGTGCTCAACCCCCTCGGCGTACCTTCGCGAATGAACATCGGACAGGTGCTCGAGGTTCACCTCGGTATGGCGTGCAAGGCTCTCGGCTGGCACATCATGACTCCTGTTTTTGACGGCGCACACGAGGACGATATCCGCGAGTGCTTCCGCGAGGCAAACGAAAAGAACAAGGAGCACCGCAACGATATGTTCGAGCTCGGCGCTATGGATAAGGTCATCAACCCCGCTGCGCTCGAAATGAACGAGGACGGAAAGTTCACACTCTACGACGGACGCACCGGCGAAAAGTTCGACAACCGCGTAACGGTGGGCTATATGTATTACCTCAAGCTCCACCACCTCGTTGATGATAAGATCCATGCACGTTCCGTTGGTCCTTACGCTCTCGTTACTCAGCAGCCGCTCGGCGGTAAGGCTCAGTTCGGCGGACAGCGTTTCGGAGAAATGGAGGTATGGGCTCTCGAGGCATACGGTGCTGCATACACTCTTCAGGAGATACTCACTGTCAAGTCGGACGATACTATCGGAAGAGTCAACACCTACGAGGCTATCGTCAAGGGTCAGAACGTTCCTACTCCGGGTATCCCCGAATCCTTCAAGGTACTCATCAAGGAAATGCAGTCACTCTGTCTTGACGTTCGTGTTCTTGACATCAATCAGAACGAGATAGACCTCAAGCAGAACTTTGACGAGGACGACCGCATTATCTCTCAGGATTCCTTCGACGATGAGGATACCTCCGATACAACAAGCTATTCCGACGGCGATATCGAGGACGCAGGCTTCTCGCTCGACGGCGACGATGACGACGACCTCGGACTTGCAGACGGCGAAGAGGAATTCTCATTTGACGACGAGCTGGGTCTCGACGGCGACGATGATAGCGATGAGCTTTTTGACAGTTTTGACCTCGGTGACGAATCCGACGACTAATAATATCCGTGATTATGATAGTATAATGCGTGATCATTGATAATTACGCATTACGCATTAAATTGCAGGAGGTAGCAATTTGGAATTTACAACTTTTGAATCAATAAAAATAGGTCTTGCCTCGCCTGAGCAGATAAGAAGCTGGTCATACGGCGTTGTTGAAAGACCTGAAACTATAAATTACAGAACTCAGAAGCCCGAGAGGGACGGTCTTTTCTGCGAAAGGATCTTCGGACCCACTAAGGACTGGGAGTGCCACTGCGGAAAGTTCAAGAAGATACGCTTCAAGGGCAAGGTCTGCGACCGCTGCGGCGTTGAGGTGACAAGAGCGCGCGTAAGGCGCGAAAGAATGGGTCATATCGAGCTTGCAGCCCCCGTTTCGCATATCTGGTACTTCAAGGGAACTCCCTCACGTATCGGACAGGTGCTCGAGATCTCTCAGAAGAGGCTCGAGGAAGTGCTTTACTTCACAAAGTATATAGTAACAGATCCCGGCAATACAGAGCTTCTTAAAAAGCAGCTCCTTTCTGAGAAGGAATACCTTTCCTACCTTGAAAAGTATGGCGACGACTTTAAGGCAGAAATGGGCGCAGAGGCTATAAAGAAGCTCCTCAACGAGTATGACCCCGAAAGATATGATACACATAAGGCACGCCTTGTTGAAATGGGCAAGGTATCGCTCGACGGTCAGCGCGTGTCATGCTATAACAAGCCAACTGAGTGCGAGTGTGAGGAATGTGCTAAGTTTGCAGAGCTTGCGGACATCGACTGGCGCAACAACATCGAGATAGTTGCCGACGATCTCAAGGCTGAGCTCGTGGGACTTCCTGCCGGTCAGAAGAAGGTAAAGCTACTGAAAAGGCTCCAGATAATCGAGGCATTCCGTATCTCGGGCAATAAGCCTGAGTGGATGGTGCTTGATGTAGTTCCGGTAATACCGCCCGATCTTCGTCCTATGATAATGCTTGACGGCGGACGCTATGCAACAAGCGACCTCAACGATCTCTACAGAAGAGTTATCAACAGAAACAACCGTCTCAAGAGAATGCTCGAGCTCGACGCTCCTGATATCATCGTAAGAAACGAGAAGAGAATGCTTCAGGAAGCCGTTGACGCGCTCATCGACAACGGCAGACACGGCAGACCTGTTACCGGTCCCAGCAACCGCGCGCTGAAGTCGCTCTCTGATATGCTCAAGGGTAAGCAGGGACGCTTCCGTCAGAACCTTCTCGGTAAGCGTGTTGACTACTCGGGACGTTCGGTTATCGTAGTAGGACCTGAGCTTAAAATGTACCAGTGCGGTCTGCCGAAGGAAATGGCTCTTGAACTGTTCAAGCCCTTCGTTCTGAAGAGACTCGTTGACAAGAAGGCTATCGCCAATATAAAGAGTGCAAGAAAGCTGATCGACAGAGCCGACAACAAGGTTTGGGACGCTCTCGAGGACGTTATCAAGGATCACCCCGTAATGCTCAACCGAGCTCCTACGCTTCATCGTCTGGGCATTCAGGCGTTCGAGCCTATACTCGTTGAGGGCAGGGCCATAAAGCTCCACCCCCTCGTATGCTCGGCGTTCAATGCTGACTTCGACGGCGACCAGATGGCTGTACATCTTCCTCTTTCGGCTGAGGCTCAGGCAGAGGCGAGGTTCCTGATGCTTGCGGCAAATAACCTCCTCAAGCCCTCTGACGGTAAGCCTGTTGCGGTTCCGTCTCAGGATATGGTCCTCGGCTCATACTATCTAACAATGGATAAGCCGGGCGAGCCCGGAGAAGGCAAGGTGTTCCGCGATGTGAACGAGGCGCTTATGGCTTACCACGAGCACGACGTTTCGCTTCACGCCAACATCAAGGTAAAGATAACCAAGGATCTCGGCGACAAGAAGGTGTCAAAGATAATCGACGCTACGGTCGGCAGACTCATCTTCAATGAAAATATCCCCCAGAACCTCGGCTATGTTGACAGAACAAATTCCGACAAGCAGTTCGATCTCGAGATCTCTTTCCTCGTAGGAAAAAAGCAGCTCTCTGACATCATCGAACGCTGCATTAAGATACACGGTACGACGACCACCTCTGAGGTGCTCGACCGTATCAAGGCACTCGGTTATAAATACTCCACAAGAGCCGCTCTTACCGTTGCCGTTTGCGATGCGACTATTCCTCCCCAGAAGAAGGAGATACTCGCTCAGGCAGATGCAGAGGTAGAGCAGATAACAAACGAGTACGAGTATGGTTATATCTCGGCTCAGGAAAAGACCAAGAAGATAATCGCACTCTGGACAGATACAACTGACGAGGTAACTAAGAAGCTCAAGGAAAACTTTGACCGCTACAATCCTATCTGGATGATGGCGGACTCAGGCGCCCGTGGTTCTATCTCGCAGATACGTCAGCTTGCAGGTATGCGCGGACTTATCGCCAATACCTCGGGTACCGTAATCGAGATCCCGATCAGAGCTAATTATCGTGAAGGTCTCAACATCTTGGAGTACTTCATCGCCTCGCGAGGCGCAAGAAAGGGTCTTGCCGATACGGCTCTGCGTACTGCGGACTCTGGTTATCTTACACGTCGTCTCGTTGACGTTTCTCAGGACGTTATCATCCGTGAGGACGACTGCGGCACGACCGACGGTATCGAGGTATTCGAGATAAAGAACGGCAACGAGGTCGTTGAGCCGTTTGCAGAGCGTCTTGTCGGCAGATATCTTGCTGACGACCTCAGAGATGAGGCAGGCGAGTTGATCGTATCACGCAACAAGCTCATCAACGATGCCGATGCAAAGAAGATAATCGATGCCGGCGTCGAGAAGATAAAGATACGTTCGGTACTCGAGTGCAAGGCAAAGATCGGCGTTTGCGCAAAGTGCTACGGCGTGAACCTCGCAAACAACAATACAGTTGCAGTCGGCGAGGCTGTAGGTACTATCGCAGCTCAGTCAATCGGTGAGCCCGGTACACAGCTCACTATGAGAACGTTCCATACCGGAGGCGTTGCTTCTGCTGATGCAGAGGATATCACACAGGGTCTTCCACGTGTTGAGGAGCTTTTCGAGAGCAGACGTCCCAAGGGCGCGGCTATCCTCACAAAGGTCTCGGGTCGTGTTCACATCGACGAGGTCAAGACTACAAGCACTATCAGGATAATGTCCACCGAGAGCAACGAGGAGCTTGACAGCTATCCTATCCCGTATAATCTCAAGATCCGCGTTCAGGAGGGCGAGGTCATTGAAAAGGGAACTCGTCTCACCGAGGGCAACATCTATCCCGCAGATATCCTCAATATCCTCGGTACACAGGCTGTACAGAACTATATCATAAATGAGGTACAGAAGGTTTACCGCTTACAGGGTGTTGATATCAACGATAAGCACATCGAAATAATCGTGCGCCAGATGCTCCGCAAGGTCAAGGTCGAGGAGACCGGCAGCAGCTATCTGCTCCCGGGAACACTTGTGGACAGCAAGGAGATAGACGCAATAAATGCCGAGCTTCAGGCTCGTATCGACGCAGGCGAGTACGACGTTCAGCTCGTACAGGTGAGCCCCGTGCTTCAGGGTATCACTAAGGCCTCCTCGAACTCCGACAGCTTCATGTCAGCGGCTTCATTCCAAGAGACCACAAAGGCTCTTACTGATGCTGCTATCAGAGGCAAGAGTGACAGACTTCTCGGACTCAAGGAGAACGTTATCATCGGTAAGCTTATCCCTGCCGGAACGGGCATGGAGTGCTACCGCAACGTTGAGGTCGTTAAGAACGACGCCTACATTGAGCATAACGCAGCAGCTGCTGCCGCACCGACTCAGATATAATGACAAATATCCCCGATACAAGCTGTATCGGGGATATTGCTATTGTTCCCTGTATAGGAAGGGAACCTTTCGCTGCCCTTACCTATTATGCGGAACATTCAGTTAAGCTTATTAAAACTAAAGGGAGACCGCAGAGGTCTCCCTTGTCTTATTCAACAGAAATGATGTAGTAATAAACCGGCTGACCGCCGTTTACGAGCATTACCTCGAGCTTGTCGCCGAGCTTTGACTGGATATAGTCTTTGAGCTGTTCGGCATTTTCCTCGGTAACGTCAGCGCCGTAGATAAGGGTAACAAAGCTTACATCGCCCTTTGAAAGTCTCTTGACGAGCTTGTAGGTAGCCTTGTTGATGTCTTTTTCGGTGAAGGATAGCTTACCGTTATCGAGCGCGAGTATCTCGCCCTCTTTTATCTGATGGCCCTCAAATTCGGAATCTCTTGCGGCAAAGGTGATAAGTCCCGTAGAGACCTTCTCGAAGGCTTTGGTCATATTTATGCGGTTCTCGGCAAGTCCCTGAGATTCATCGAAAGCGAGCATAGCGGATATTCCCTGCGGAACAGTTCTTGTCTGGAGCACACATACCTTGCGGTCGGTGAGCTTTACTGCCTGTTCAGCCGCCATGATGATGTTTTTGTTGTTCGGGAGTACAAAGACCGTATGTGCAGGAGTTTGCAGGATAGCTCTGAGAATATCATCAGTAGAGGGATTCATGGTCTGACCGCCCTTCACGACAACATCTGCGCCGAGATCCTTGAACATAGCCTCGAGACCGTGACCTGCTGCGACCGCAACGAATCCAAAGTCTTTTTCGGGCTCTGCGGGAGTATATCCCTCCTCGGCAGCCTGAGCCTCCTTGACTTTATTTTCATGCTGTATGCGCATATTTTCTATTTTGGGTCTGGGGTCATTGATAAAATAGCCGAATTCCAGCCCCTTCTGAAGTGCCTGACCGGGGTTATCCGTATGTACGTGTACTTTAATTATTTTTTCGTCCTCTACAACAACTACGCAGTCGCCGATAGTTTCGAGATAGGCTCGGAGCATGAAAGAATCCTTGGTGGATTTCGGATCTTTTTCGAGCATAAACTCAGTGCAGTAGGTATAGGTGATATCGGCGTCGTATTCGCTGACAGCTGTACGGAACGAGTCGGAAGATTGTTCATGTGCAGCTGCTGCCTCAGCAGGTTCCGCTATTTTTCCGCCTGCGAAAACATCGGCCATTGCGCGGAAAATAATGCAGAGTCCCTTACCGCCGGCATCAACAACACCTGCTTTTTTGAGCTGAGGGAGCATTTCGGTAGTCTGCGCGAGAACTCGTTCAGCCTCGCTGCATACCTCCTTCCAGAATGTCACCTCGTCGTTTGTATCAATAGCTATTTCGTCGGCTTTTTTAGAAGCAGCCTTTACGACGGTAAGTATAGTACCCTCCACGGGCTTCATTACAGCCTTATAAGCAGCTTCAACGCCGAGGCGGAGCGCGTTTGCGAAATCATCACAGCCTGCTTCTTCACAGCCTGAAAGTCCCTTTGCGAAGCCCCGGAATATAAGCGACAGGATAACGCCGGAGTTGCCTCTTGCGCCTCTTAGAAAAGCAGATGCTGCTGTAGAAGCTACCTCAGAGGCGGTAGCTTTTTTATTCAGCCTTTTGAGCTCGGCAACCGAGTTGCCGATGGTCATAGACATATTAGTACCTGTGTCTCCGTCGGGAACGGGGTAAACGTTCAGCTCATCTACCTCTCTTTTGCGGTTGTTTATAGTAATTGCGGCTGAGATCACAGCATCTCTCAGCACAGAACCTTTTATCACGGTTAAATCCTCCAGTTCAAAAATAATAAAGAGTGTATATGACAGCTAAGGCTCAAGCACTCATATCGTCAACGAAAACATTCACTCTGCTGACGTCTATGCCTGTAGCCTCCTCTACAGTAAAGCTTACCTTGTGGGTGATACTGTTGACGGCAGCGGTGATGTTAGTGCCATAGGTGACTTTTATATGCAGGTCGATGACAAGTCCTCCTGACCTGTCTGTGCGGATAATGACCCCTTTGTTTTTTCTGTATGCTCTTCCTGCGGTGAGGGAAGCGACAGCGGCTTTAAAAGGGCTTACGCTGCAAACGTCCGCAACGCCGAAGCAGTTGGTAACGGTATGCTTTACCAGCTCGGTAAGGTAATTTTCAGAAACAGTGATTTTTCCGATATGATTTTCAAAGTCTACCAATGAGCTCACTCCTTTTATGTTTGTAAGCGGTAACAATAATATTAACAGATTAATTATAGCACATATTTATGAACAAAGCAAGAGGCGGAGAAGAAAAATTCTGTTTAAAAAATAAAATAAATCGGCTTTCGCGCTTACCATAGGAAATTCTATTGACATATCAGCAAAAAAAGTATATAATAATTATGTTGTATTTATTTGCATAATATTACTATGGCAGTATATGCAGCTTTGTTTTACATCATTGTATAGCGTATAGCCGCAGACAGAAATATATACGGACTGCGCATGATTATAAAAACAAATGATTGCTCTGTGTGCCTCTTTACAAAGAGCAATTTGGACGCCGAGCGTCCGCCAATGTTTTGCGAGCCTATATCATCTGAAGGCTCTTGATCAATATATAGGCTTGTTCATTTCCTGAAAACGCTTTACGGCACAGGTCATTGAACAGGTTTGCTGAAAATGAATAAAATAATGCGGCATTTACCGCCTTTTAAGTAATAGGTTTATAGTACAAGCTTATTGATCTAAGAATTACAAAAAGGAGGTAATGCACTGTATGGATCTCGTAACAATTATCCTTATTATTGTTGCGGTCGTATTGCTGATCGCAGTCGTTGTTGCCGGATTTACAGCCTATAAAAAAGGCGTTGAAGCCGGAATAGAACAGCGTAAGCAGCAGGCGGAGACTATAGTAGGTTCTGCCGAGCAGCAGGCGGAGCGTATCATTGAGGATGCGGAAAAAGACGCTGAAAACAAGAAAAAAAGCGCCCTCATCGAAGCTAAGGACGAAATACATAAGCTCCGCAGCGACGCAGACAAGGAGATAAAAGATCGCAGAGCAGATCTGTCACGTCAGGAAAGACGTATGCAGCAGAAGGAAGAAAATCTCGACAAGAAAACCGATAACCTTGAGAAAAAGGAGGATATCCTGAATCAAAAGCTGAAATCAGCCGATGAAAAGCTCAAGGAGGCCGATTCCATCAAGAAAAGCCAGATGGATATTCTTGAAAGGATCTCTGAATTCACTAAGGATCAGGCAAAAGAATACATAATCTCAAAGCTTGAGGAGGACCTCGTTCACGAAAAGGCAGTGAAGGTCGCCGCCTACGAGCAGCAGATCAAAGACGAATGCAACGAAAAGGCAAGGAGCTATATATCATTAGCTATCGCTAAGGTGGCTGCTGATCAGGTGTCTGAAGCCGCAGTTTCAGTCGTACCGCTCCCTAATGACGAAATGAAGGGACGCATTATAGGAAGAGAGGGGCGCAATATCCGCACCCTCGAAACACTTACGGGAGTGGATCTCATTATCGACGATACTCCTGAGGCTATTACGCTCTCATGCTTTGACCAGATACGCCGTGAGGTAGCAAGGATCGCCCTTGAAAAGCTCATTGCCGACGGACGTATACACCCCACCCGCATCGAGGAAATGGTCGATAAGGCTCGCCGTGAGGTCGAGTACCGCATAAAGCAGGAGGGTGAAAGGGCTGTTATAGAGACCAACGTTCACGGTCTCAATCACGAGCTCATCAAGCTCATAGGACGTCTTAAATTCCGTACGAGCTACCGTCAGAATGTTCTTGACCACTCTATTGAGGTAGCTAAGCTTTGCGGAGTTCTTGCTTCCGAGCTCGGCGTTGACGCAAACGTCGCAAGACGTGCCGGTCTTCTTCACGATATCGGTAAGGCTCTTACCTCCGAGATAGAAGGCTCACACGTTCAGATAGGCGTTGACGTTTGTAAAAAATACAACGAAAGTCCTGTTATCATTCACGCTGTCGAAGCTCACCACAATGACGTTGAGCCGAGAACAGTTATAGCTTGTATCGTTCAGGCTGCCGATGCTATTTCGGCTGCAAGACCCGCTGCAAGAAGTGAAAATTACGAAAGCTACATCAAGCGCCTCCAGAAGCTTGAGGAGATATGCAACTCCTATGAGGGAGTTGAGAAGTGCTTTGCAGTTCAGGCAGGAAGAGAAGTCAGGATCATGGTTCTTCCCGAGGTCATCAACGATGAGAAGATGGTCCTTGTTGCAAGGCAGATCGCACAGCAGATCGAGACCGAAATGGACTATCCGGGACAGATCAAGGTCAATATCATACGTGAAAGCAGAGTTACAGATTACGCTAAATAAGCGGCAAACTGCGGGCAGCTTGCGCTGCCCGCATTCTTAATATCATAAAAAGTATGAACGAATTGTTTCGGTATATATATCAATAAAAATTATAAAAACTGCCGATGCTTGCGGATCCCCTCTGAAGTTCTGCGGCGGCGGCTGAATAAATAAAGAAGGAGTTTTTACCATGAAGAAAAAATCATTCGCAGCCAAGGCGATATCAGTCGCCGCCTCAATTTCAATGCTTGTATCGGCAGTACCTCTCGTTTCAAATGCCGAACGTCCGATCCTTGGGTACATGGGCGATATCAATCATGATAGCACTGTCAGTGCTGCCGACCTTGTAATCCTCGCGAACTTCCTTTCCGGAAAAGGTAATATCGACGAGAATGCAAGCTATAACGCAGATATGAACTTCGATGGAAAGATAAATTCCTTCGATATGGTCATTCTCAGAAAATATCTTCTTGGCACACGCGAGCTTGATCCGATATACGGCGAGGAAGAGACCACCACTACGACCACTACTACCACGACAACAACAACTACTACGACCACTATTTCTGAAACAACAACTACAACAACAGGCAGTGCAAACTTCATAGACGCTTCCATAAAGGAGCTCGACGCTTCGCTTCCTTCACAGGGAGATGCGGCTCTTGTTATCTTTTATGTGGATTTCCCGGATTGTCAGTACAGCTATGCTCCTTCCGAGAGCGAAATAGAAAAGATCGCTTTTGGTCCTGAGAATACCTCTGACAGCAACTATCCGTTTGAAAGCTATTCAGCATTTTTTGAACGCTCGTCAAAGGGCGAGATGAATCTTACCGGAAAGGTGTTCCGATATACCACGAAGGAGAACCATTCCTCATATGATAATGACAAGGTGAAGCTCACCAAGGAATGCTATGAGGCTTTCAAAGATCAGGTGGATTTCAGCGATTATGACAAGGATAATGACGGATATGTTGACTGTACGCTCTTTACAGTTCCCTCGAACGCTGATGAGAATTATTGGTGGCCGTGCGCAGGAGCTTCCGGAGCTACCAACTATACAGTTGACGGTGTAAAGGTAGGTCACATAATCACGGGTAATGCGCAGGTAGCCAGCTCTTCCAACTATACCGACTTCATCAGCAGCTACTGCCATGAAATGGGTCACTGCATGGGTCTGCCCGACTACTATCTCTATCAGGAAGTAAACGGTGATTACTGGGGATTCCACGGCTCAGCAGGAACAGAGCTCATGGATGATGCGCTTTCGGATTTTGGTGCATTCTCGAAGCTTGTCCTCGGCTGGTATAAGGAGGATCAGGTCAGCGTATACAATACCTCTATGGGAACTCAGACCTACACGCTCAATAATGCCCAGACAGATGACGGAAACTGCGTTATAATCCCTTATAACAATAATCTTGCAAGCGGCTATAAATCGGAATATTTCATCATTGAATACAACTCTGCCGGCGGCAACAATGCCAATTCCGCATGGTGGAAGGGTGTAAAGAGCGGTGTGCGTATCTTCCACATCTCTTCCGAGGTTTCCGATAACGGCTGGTGGAAGTATTACACCTATGCGAACGGTACAGAGGAAAATCCCAATGGCTCGGACGGCAGGAGACTGCTTCGTCTTGTAAATGACGGCAACGGACCATTCACCTCGGGCTCTGTTATAAACAGCTCGACCTCCGGCTTTGGCTGGTACGATTCAAACGGCAAGGAAACTGTTGCCCCCGGCGTTACGATAAATGTTTCTCAGGGCAGCGGCGATACATATAATATCACTATCTCAGCTAACTGATAAAATAGCCTCCGCGGTATATCTGCGGAGGCTATTCTAACCTGCTATGCACAGCAGTCGGTGAATAAGAGCGAGTGATTATTGGCGGTTTCATAATTAAGGGCGGTCACTGACCGCCCCTTTTGTCTTTATCCTTTTACTGTATCCAGCGCCTTTTTCAGCTTTGGGATGCAGTATTCAAGTACTGCGCAGTACTTGTCTATCACCGTTACGACGTAGCTCTCCTTGTACGAGGGGAGCTTTTTTGTCACAGGCCACATATGCTTTGCAATGATATCGCGTTCGAGCTGAGAAAGCTCAGTGAGCTTTTCTGCGTTCTGCAAGGCGATAAAGGAATGCAGATCGCTGTGAGAGGGCTGTTTTTTTGTCTTTGTGGAGTTATATGTTTTACGATCATAGTAAAAGAGGTCGTGGAGCAGACCTGCTCTTGCGGCAGAGCGTGCATTGAGCCCGAATTTTCTGCAAATTATATAGCTGTAGTATGAAACGTTCAGGCAATGCTGGAATCTTGTTGACGATACGTGATGAGCTATGTATTCAAGTTCCCTGAGCTCGCGGGAGTCTATTATATCATTAACGCACAGGTAATAGCTGCAAAGTGTAAGCTCTTTTTTAGAGCAGATAGCATTAAGCATGGCAAAGCTCCTTTTCGCTGCATGAGATCCGGCGGATCTCAGCTTCTCTGATAACTATTATATAACTATTTCTATTGAATTTCAATATATAAAAATGTGAAAATTTTGTGAGAAAAAGCGTTCCTGTAATTTTCACATTCTTACACAGTATTGTCAGTTAGGTGAAAAAGCTTACACAAATTCTTCCATAAAGCTATACAAACAGCGCAAATCGGTATCACAAACCACGGATATAATAAGACCATAGCTTGAGGGAGAGCCTCAGAGAAATTAATGAAAAGGAACGTGGATACTATGAATGAATACAATGCAAATTACAATTACAATAACAACGGAATGAACGATAATTATACTTCACCCAAGAAGCCTAAGAAGCATACGGGGACAAAGATTGCGGCTTCTCTGATGGCAATGGCTCTTGTTTCGGCAGGCTCTATAGGCGTGTACCGTGCTGTTGACGACAGATTTGATCTTAGCGGAGCTTCGTCTTCATCTTCCTCGGAAAGCATTGATAATACCCAGAAAACAACAGGTATCCTCTCGGCAGATACAGTAAGCATTATTTCACCCTCGGATATTTCGGATACAGAGCTTTCTACCGAAGAGATAGTAGAAAAGGTTTTGCCCTCAGTAGTTGGCATTGAATCTACCTTTACATTCACATCATCTTCAAGCAGCTATTATGGATACGGTTTCGGAGGCTTCGGCGGAAGTTCTCCTTCTACAACGACAGCTACTGCTACAGGTACAGGAGTGATAATTACCGATAACGGCTATATAGTTACTAATGCTCATGTTATCTACGACAGCGAGTACGGAGCGGGTCTTGCAAATGAGATATCGGTGCTGCTCAGCGACGATACAAGCTATGACGCAGAGGTGATCGGATATGACACTGATTGTGATATCGCTGTACTCAAGATAAACGAGACAGGGCTTACTGCTGCTGAATTCGGCGACAGTGACAGCTTAAAGCTCGGAGAATCAGTAGTGGCGATAGGAAATCCGCTCGGCTTCGAGCTGATGGATACGGTTACGAGCGGTATCATCTCGGGCATTAACCGACAGATAACCATTAACGACAAGGCAATGAACCTGCTTCAGACAGATGCAGCTATAAACTCCGGAAACTCCGGCGGACCGCTCATCAATAAGTACGGTCAGGTCATTGGCATCAACTCCTCTAAGATGTCCTCATCATACTCTGAGACAACTATCGAGGGTATAGGCTTTGCCATACCGTCGAATGAGGTGGCTGAAATAATCGACGATATCATGGAGTACGGTTACGTTACCGGCAAGCCCCAGCTCGGTATCAGCTGTCAGGATGTTACAGAAACTATTGCGGATATGTATAATCTTCCTGTAGGAGTTTATGTTACCGCAGTTACTGACGGCAGTGCTGCAGAAAAAGCAGGATTACAGTCCGGAGATGTAATCATTGCAGTTGACGGCGAAGAGATATCTACCTCAGAGGAGCTCAATGCCAAAAAGAATCTCCATTCCGCAGGGGAGGCTGTAGAGATAACATTTGTGAGAAACGGCTCTGAAAGAACGGTTACTATTATTCTTGACGAGGCAGTGAATAATTGATCTGTTATAGATTTCTCCTTTAATATAATGAAGTGCCGCACATATGTGCGGTGCTTCATATCATGTCATTGGAATTCCTCTTTGAAATTTTTGAAAAAAATTCAAAAAAACTATTGACAAAGCCTTGTTTTTCTGATATAATATTAAGGCAGTCAGGAAAGGCTGCTGTTGCGAGTGTGCTGGAATAGGCAGACAGGCACGTTTGAGGGGCGTGTGTCGACAGACGTATGGGTTCAAGTCCCATTACTCGCACCAGTGGGTGTTACCCGCAGAAATATCGCGTTCCGGATATCCGGAGCGCGTTTTTTCTATATTTGATCAGATCAAAGGGTATTGTGTAATATAGCCGCAGTAAAAGCTGCTTGCTTCAGCAGGCGGTTTTTTATTTTATATGCTTACACTGTCAGATCTCGGCGGTGAAAATGCTTGCAGGAAGGTGGGGAAAGCAATGAATAGATCCGTATTGAAAAATTTTGCCGTTCAGGCGAGAAATTCTCTCATAGAAGCCGCTGCGATATGTGCAGCCGGATATGGCGTGACCGAGGGCGGAGAGACTCTTTCCGTAATGGAGCTTTCCGCATGGCAGCAGCGGCTGCGCAGTCAGCTTATCGCGTTTATCGGCAAAAAAGGTTTTTCTGCTGCAATGGAAGAAGCTGCATATACATGGTTCATAAGGTGCATTGCACTGCGGTATATGGAGGTAAACGGCTTCTTGCCGAATGGAATGAAGGTGTTTTCAGGGGCAGGAGAGATCTCATTTCGCTTGATATCAGATCTTTGCAGGGATCTCAGTAAAAGTCTGCCGTGGATATTTTCAGATGAGCATAGGGAATGGACACAGCTGCTTTTTCCTGAGCCTCAGCTTCAAAGAGGAGGGGCGCTCAGACGTATGGTCGAGGATATCCCCGAAGGCGAGTGGATAGAAAATGTACAGCTCATCGGCTGGCTCTATCAGTATTACAACAGCGAGAAAAAGGACAGGGTGTTTTTCGATATCAAGCGTAATATAAAAATAAGCAACGATAATATCGGGGCGGCGACGCAGATATTTACACCGGAATGGATAGTGCGATACATGGTGGAAAATACTCTTGGAAGGCTGTGGTTGAGCTGTGATAGAGAATGCACACTAATATCCGAATGGAAGTATTATATAAGAGGAGATGAAGCTTTTCCCTCCATTAAAATAGAGCGTCCGGAGGATATCAGATTCATAGATCCTTGTATGGGAAGCGGGCATATTCTTGTATATGCATTCGATGTTCTCATGCAGATCTACAGATCGTGCGGCAGGAGCGCGTCTGAAGCTGCCGCTTCGATAATAGAGAATAATCTGTATGGTCTGGATATAGACAAGCGCGTTCATGCGCTTAGCTGTTTTGCTGTTATGATGAAAGCAAGACATCATGATCCTGATTTCCTTAAACGCGGCATGATCCCGAATTTTGAGCATTTTCAGGAGCTTCCCGAAAGAAGTGATAATATTGATAAGCCGTTTGTCTCCTTAGCTCAGCAGTTCAGGCACGCTGATGTTTATGGTTCGCTGATAAGTCCCGGCGAAGTGGAGTGGGATGAAAGCAAAGTCTGTTATGAAACTCCCGTTTATGAACGCCTTTGCAGGCTATATCGCATACTTTCACGAAAATACGATGTAATATGCACGAACCCGCCATATATGGGAGGAAGCGGCATGAATACAGAGCTTTCGGCATTCATGAAAAGAAACTTTGCCGATTACAGCTCTGACCTTTTTTCAGCTTTTACAGTGAGGTGTACTCAGCTTGCCAAAAAAGGCGGGTATCTCGGATTCCTTACGCCGTATGTGTGGATGTTCATTCAGAGCTATGAGAAAATGCGCAGATATATTTATTCACATACGATCATAGAAAGCCTTATCCAGTTTGAATATTCTGCCTTTGATGAGGTGACAGTTCCGGTCTGTGCATTTACGCTAAAAAACGTTTATGAGGAAAGGAACGGTGTATACTTTCGTCTGACAGAATTTCGCGGAGGAATGGAGATCCAGCGTTTGAAGTTTGTTGAGGCTATCTCAGGAAGAAGCTGCCCCTATCGCTTCGAGGCGAATTCCAAAAGCTTTTCAAAGATACCGGGATCGCCGGCAGCCTATTGGGTCAGTGAAGCGGTATATCGTGCATATGCCTGTTATCCGCCGTTAGGAACTATTGCGGCTCCGCGAAAGGGAAATTCCACCTCGGATAACGACAGATTTCTGCGCCTGTGGCACGAGGTGGATATAAATGAGGTTAACCTGAACTGTAGTGAAATTAACAGGGAGGATACTCTTATCAGACGCTGGTTTCCATATAATAAGGGCGGCGGTTACAGAAAGTGGTACGGTTTCAACGATCATCTCATTGACTGGTATGACGATGCAGGGGAAATAAGGAAGATAAAAACTGCTGTTATTGCAAATTACCGTTACTTTATGAAGCCGGGACTTACATGGTCTACGCTTACAAGCGGAAAATTCAGTATACGCTGTTTCGGGAAGGGATATATATTTGATAACGGAGGCTGCTGTATATTTGAACTGGGTGGAAAGCGCGATTACATCTGCGCCCTGTTGAATTCAAATGTATTCGCATATATTTTCGGTCAGCTGAATCCGACTCTGAATTTTCAGTCGGGCGAGGTTGCTAAGTTCCCCGTAATATTGCGTGAAAACAGCAGGATAGATGAGCTTGCGGAGGAATGCGTTTCAATATCAAAGGAGGATTATGACAGCTTCGAGACTTCATGGGATTTCCGCCGTCATCCGCTTGTGTGAAGCTAAGGGAAGCTCTATATTTGCCTTATATAACATAGTTCCGTTGATTTTCGGTTCATTTTATGATATCCTAATTACAGTAAGGTTATGCCTGAGTGTATGAATTGGCAGACAGTCTCAACAAATATGATTGAAGGGAGCGCAATTATGGAACAGAATAATATTGATCTTGGCAGGGCTATGGAAAACAGGAACAAGATAATTATACGGACGAGTGTTATCGGTATTATCGCCAATATATTCCTCGCAGGCTTCAAAGCGGTCGTAGGAGTTATGGCGAATTCTATCGCTGTTATCCTTGACGCAGTGAACAATCTCAGCGACGCTATGTCCTCAGTCATAACGATAATAGGCACAAAGCTTGCAGGCAAAAGACCGGATAAAAAACACCCTCTCGGATACGGACGTATAGAATACCTGAGCGCGATGATAGTTGCAGCGATAGTTCTTTATGCAGGTATCACATCTCTGGTGGAATCGATAAAGAAGATCATCCATCCTGAGAAAGCGGATTATTCGGCAATATCTCTTATTGTAATAGCCTCTGCTGTAGCGGTAAAGCTGATTCTGGGGAGCTTTGTTAAAAAAACAGGCGAGAAGGTAAATTCCGGTTCGCTCATAGCTTCGGGCTCGGACGCATTGTTCGACGCGATACTTTCGGCTTCCGTATTGCTTTCAGCTGTAATATATCTGATATGGGGAGTGGGCCTTGAGGCGTATGTCGGAGTCATCATTTCGCTTTTCATTATAAGATCCGGTATAGAAATGCTCACCGATACGCTTGACGAGATACTTGGCAGGCGTGCTGACCGTGAACAGGTAGAGCAGCTCAAAAAGACGATATGCGAGGAGGAAAGCGTCAGCGGAGCATATGACCTCATTCTGCATAGCTACGGTCCGGAAAAGACTATAGGTTCTGTCCATGTAGAGATCCCCGATACGCTTACTGCAAACGAGATAGATATGCTTGAAAGGCGTATCTCACAGAGAGTATTTACAAAGCACGGCGTTATAATGGCAGGTATAGGTATATACTCAATAAATACCGAAAGTGACGAGATAAACGCCATGCGCAGTGAGATAACCCGTGTGATAATGGAGCACGAGGGCGTTTTGCAGCTTCACGGCTTCTATGCCGATCTTGAGCATAAGACCGTGACCTTTGACGTTATAATCGACTATGCCCTCAAGGACAGGGAATCTCTTTACGAGCATATCAGCGAAGATGTCAGGAGACTGTATCCCGATTACGAGTTCCATATACACCTTGATATTGACATATGATATTTGTATTCTTACCAACAATTGAATATATATGGTATCTCCGGCAGGTTTTCTTCCGGAGATATTTCTTTATCATGAGGTTTGTACATTTTTGTATACCACAAAAAGCAGGAGCAGCATATTTTCTGCTGCTCCTTGATAATATATAGCAAACGACAAAATGTTTTGGAGTTTGCTATTTGCCGATCCGCACGGAGCAAACGTTAGTTTGCGTATGTGCGAGGCAATTTAAATCATTTATTATAGCGGACGTCAAATTCTTTTTGACGTCCGCTATAATATTTTGCTGAATTATGATAGAGGTCGGATATATCTATGAAATGACCGAGTCTTTTATCAGAAGCAGGTAATGTATTTATCTTATCCATCTTCTGAAAACAGTTTGTGTAAATCACCTGAATTGATCGTCTACGCCCAGATGAGCCTTTCGGCGTTTGCAAGATCCTGTTTGGGTATCTTATGTACCCATATACAGCTTAGTGAACGTATCAGCTTATCCGGCGTCAGCGGCTTTTGCAAATAATCCGAGCAGCGATTCTGAATGCTCCATAATGCTGTGCTGCTGTCAAGAACGGTATCATCACCGACAAGAACAAAGTCAAGGCGTGGTATTATTTTTCTTAGCTCATAGAGTATGACTTCTCTCCGATATGGGTGACTACCCATGCCTATATTAAAAAAGACGATCTCTACATCATGGTATCTTACGAAATCAAAGCATTCTGATACTGTTGTAAAGCCTCTGTAATCCACATCGGGCAATGCCTGTTTCAGCATTGCGCCGAGGGATTCCAGAAATTTCCGGTCTGTATCAAGAGCAAGTATCAGCATATCACACCGCCTTCCTTTTAAGATAATGTTCTATTGAATGTACTTGCTGGCGACATCACAGTTTGGATAAGAGTTGAGATATCTGTATCAACTTGCACCGGACAATGATCTCTTATGCCTTCTCACAAGTATGAATCCACACGCAATGAGACCCATGAACAATGCTGATATTAACGCTATATCGGTCGTGATCCCTGTTGGAAGTATACCGTTTAGTGTATTTGTGACATTGAGCTGGGTATCCTCAGTGATCGTAAATTCCTTTATGTTTGTTCTTTCAGCATCAGCATCGCCAAGCTTAAACTCAGTGACATAGCCCTGATTATTCTCTGTAATTGTGATATCGGAATTGATCGGAAGTACTATAGTCACTTCATCACCATTTTTCATAGTGAAAGTTCCGTTCGGGTGGAGCTCTTCAGTTTGTACAGTTCCGTTTTTAGTCCATGCATATTCCTCTGAAGCATCGGCACCGTCAACATTGAGAGTGAAGGTGAAATCCTTATCTTTACTGCCAAATGAACCTTTAACGGTCTTGGTGATAGTCAGTATCGCCGTGGAATTTATCTTAGTGTTGGGTATGTTTATCAGGTACAGATAATCGTTTTCACTTGCTGTGGACTGTAAAAATCCGGTATGATCCTGGCTGTTGATCGTAACAACTCCCAGAGGAGAGACAGTAAAGATGATATCTTCTGCAAGTCTCTCATAGCCAACGGGAGGATCCTTTTCCGTGAGGTAGTATGTTCCCGGGGGAAGGGTGCTATTCAATTGTGGTATATATCCGTTTTCGTCTGTTACAAGATCTTCATATCCCGGAAGAGGATCATAATCCCTTATCATTCCGCTAAGGCTGCTTTTCACGCTTCTGTACAATGCAAAATGTACATTTGGCAGAGCTTCGTTTGTCCTGCTGTCAGATTTAAGGGCTTTAAGCGTAAACTTTCTGTTATGAACATCAATATATCCGATGTATATACTGTTTGCAGCCGGTTTGAATTCATCTGCCCAGCCGCTGCCGTTTGGATTGGATATCTGCACGGAGTTATCATTTCCTATGGTAAACGATACAGGGCTTGCCAGACCGATATAACCTGTTGGCGAAGAAGTTTGGGTCAGCACGTATGTTTTTCCCTGTTCAAAGCTGTAGAGAATAGTAATGATACCGTTTTCGTCGGAAGTATATGAAGCTGCGCCTATATTTTCTCCGTCGACCGTAAGCTCGAAGGTACCATTGGCAAGAGGTGTTTCGCTATTCCATTCAAAGAGTCTGAGAGCGATGCCTCCATCGGGTGTATTTGTGATCGTATCAGTACGGGTATTATCGGCAGTTCCTGTTATATCACCCTGATCGTATATGACATGGTAGTTGAAGCTTTGCGCGGTGTCAGAGTCATTCGGGGTAGCGTTAATGGCTATTTCACCATTATTGGCGATCGGTTCTATGCTTAAGAATGAGGTTACATTTCCGTCCGCATCGCAAACGGGGTTGATGAGCTTTACTTCTCTTATCTCATACTGATCGAAGGTACAGCCTGCTTCAAGCTCATCAAAGAAATAGCGTACTGATGAAGAGGGGTGCTCTATTCGCTTTATTGTATCTGCGAGGAGAGTGCCGCCTGCATATACAGCGGTATAGATCGGAGCATGAGATACTGTATAGTCCGAGTCGCTCCAGATCTTATTTCCCTGCAATCCGCAGCCTCTTTTATTCTTTACATACATTTTTGGCGATTCGTTTGCTCTGACTCTGCCGGAATTGAGCGTATCGCCGTCATCGACACGATATGATCCGCTGTCACGGTCATACTCTGTCAATTTGTATCCGAGGGGGATCTCATAGTCTCTTTCTTCCACCTTAAACTTTGTGCCTACCGGAAGATTCGGGACCTCTATTGTATATCCTGCCGGGATCTTTGAAATTGATCCGTTTATTGATGTTTCAAATGTGACCTGTTGTTTTTCCGCGTCTGTTGTCAGGTCTTCATAGTTATTTACTGTGGTTGGAACGAATCTCTGATCCTGTGCATCCCATTTGCATAAGTATCCATTGGGATCCTTTACGCGGTACTTATACATATTTGCAAGTTCAAGGACAGCGTTGGAATCGTCTGCACCGTTTGTCAGATACAGACGGAAACTGAATGTTGTAGGGTCCTGTTCTGCTGTAAGCTCAGATCCGTTCTCATCGTAGAGCTTTTTCTGTATGCTGAGGGTACGCAGACCTTCGGGGTCAACATGGTTTTCAAAGACGATATTTGGTCTTTCGCTTACAGAGATCCAGTCAGACTCGAATTGCATACGATTGGTATTGCCTGTTGAAGTGCCTGATACAAGCTCGTCATTTATTTTGACATAATCATATACCTCGGCATTGATACCGCACTCGATCACCTTATACTCGATCGTATTTGCGGGGAAATTTATTTCCGCTGTTTTACCCGGGCTGAGAAAATAAACGGACGAGTATGATTGTGTGCTGTTAAAAGGAGTATATGTTTGTGCATAATCGACCTTCTGTGTGGAATTCTGATAGGTAACGCTGACGAGGTCATCGTCATTTATCAGAAGATGGGGCGTTCCGTCGATTTCATCTTTATACCAGATCTGATATGGATATTGTACAAGGTTATAATCGAGGTCATCGGTGCCGGTTACATTTTTTGTAAGCATTACGTGACCGGGCGTCACATAACTGAGATTAAAGCGCATATGCAGATTTGAAGCGCCTCCGCCTCTTTCCATATAGAAGATCTTCATGGTATGGGTCGAGTAATCCTTGAAAACCACTTCGTCGCCTTCAAAGTATTGAGCAAGATAGGCATTGATATCTGCCTGAGTTGCAGAGGGGTTGCGTGAAGTATAATTTTCCTGAAAGACTTGCCTGAGTGTTTTGGTAACACCGTTCACGATGACCTGACCTGTTGAAAAATTAACGCTGCCTGCAAGTGCAGAGTGAATACCGCCAAGATCAATGACAAGCTCTCCGTCAACATAGAGCCAGAAGTCATCGTCTCCCGTAAATTCAAAGATGACATCGTGTCCCCATGCATCTTTGCCGCTGGGTGTCTGTACGAAGCCTGCTTCGAGCTCCATTCCGTTGTAGTAATTCGGATTGCTGCCTATAGTGTGAAGCTTTTCATATTTCCGCGGATCTGAATCCGGCAGGATACCAACGCTTGGGTATCTGTAATCAGCCAAAGCGCTGTAAAGATTCTCGGGATTGGTTGTTGAATATGCTCCTGCTGATATTGTGTTGTACGGGAAAAACTGGCCATGCTTTAACGTAGTTTTTGATTCATTGTCGGAAGTAGCAAGTTCTTTGTATACAGTGAAATCGGTGCCCACTGTACCGTCGTTTTTTATCAGCGTAGCGAAGTTCTGGCAGCTGTCAAATTCAAAATAGCCGCTGGCTTCATATGTGCTCTGAAGAAAGAGGTGATTGACTTCTGTAGCGCCTTCATACAGCTCATACAGCGATTTTCCGCCATTTGTTGCAGTAGGATAGCCATTATCCTTGAGATCGTTAGAGAGCAGATCCTTTTTGTAATTGCCTTCGTCGTTGCCAATAACATCCGCTTGATATGCACGGTTGGGGTAGTCGATCATTTTCATAGTAATACCGTATTCGGAATTATCTATCGTGTCGACTGTTGTCAGTGATTCGAGTGGAGGTTCTACGGTCGCGAAATAAAAGGTCGCAGAATCTTGTTTTGTGCATGAAATGATATTTTCGTTTCCTGCATCTGCCTTGAGACCGGCATATGCATAATACGAGTCGTCCCATGCAAGAATGTCGGTATAATATTCGCCGTCTCGTCTGCCGGGCATATTCAGACCTATCGTACCGTCAGAAAGAATTTGCCCGCCATTGATCTGGGGTGCGATATATTTTCCAGAATAGGAATTGTATAGCTCGTAGTAGTAATTGGGGGTGTTGGTTCCTGTATAATAATACTCAGTGAAATCCCATAAGAGGGTGTTTATCTGACCGCCTATCCACATGATGCTGTCGCCGCGTTCATAGCAGGGGACAAGCGAGCCGTCGTGGTCTATTGCATAGAACTCATATAATTTCAGGGTATTATTCCATACACGGGTGTAGATTATAATACTTGATTGGTTCTGCACATCAGAAACGCTGATCTTCTCGGCGGAATAGGTAATATAATCATCTTGTGACAGGGTTGAAGGCTCAACAAAATTCAGCCAAAGATCATCTCTGTCCGCCAAAGGCGTGTCAGTGATGAAGCCGTTGGTGCCGTCATAAGCGACGGTTTTGCCGTTTGCCGAGAGCTTGATCTTACCGCTCCTTGTACCGCTTCCGGGAGTGACCTTGATCTCCGAGGCTTCTGCTTCATCTGCAAGAGAAAGCCCGTTATTGTCTATTTTCAGATATTTTGTCACTCCGTCTACAGTTGTGGAGATCGTATATATATCCTCCGCCACAGAGTGAAATGTCCACATTGAAATATCTTGGTTCTCGGAAACGTACAAGGTCAGATTGCCTGAGTCCGTACGGAGGACCAGATCCATAAGGGGAAGCTGATTATCAGTTTCGTTTGCCATCAGAGCGTTTCCGGAAGTACCGCCTGAATAATTCATCAGGCCATAGGTCACGCCGTCAAGCTCATAATAATCATCGGGTATCTTAGCTGTATCGGCATAGTATAATTGTATCTTGGCGTTATTTCCGGAGCCTTGAGTAGTATAGTATCTGATACCGCCGCCTGAGCCTGAGTGCTGGAGCCATTTGTTCTCGCCGTTTTTCTTGAAGTAGAAAGCGTCTTTGTCAGCGATCTCACTGATATCGAAAAGATCGCCTGTATCGCTCAGCTCTATCAGATTTCCGTTTTTATTATGGATATATTTCTTTTCGCCGTTTACATAAGTATATATTTTATAATAATTGCCGTCCTGTTCAAGATACCAGACAGCTGCCTCTGAAATATTCTTTGTTTCTATGAAACTGCTGTTGTTATTGATTAAACTTGTAAAGTAATTATTATTGTCATAAAAGAGGTAAAATCCTGAGCTTGCCCTGTCGTCCGTAAGATCATCGAGAGTAGCTGCCATATCGAGTACAGGGAGGAATGGTTCATGTGCTTCCACGATCGCATATACACTGAATCCTGTTGCATAGAAGCTGATCTTTCCGTCTTCTATGGTAAAATCGGCGATCTGCTCCTGCTGACCGTCATCTTGTATGTGCCAGAGCTCGGTAAATCCGTTTTCGGTTATTTCAGGGTCTGTGATCTCAACAAGTATGGGAAGATTCTCGCAGGGCTGATACTCGTTTTCACCATCTGTGATGGTGATATTATAGGCAGCGAGTACAGAAACCTCCTGATCGTCGGAAATGGCTTTCTCATAGTCAAAGCTGTTTGTGTTTAAGTAATCTTCTGTCACGTCAACAGCCGATGCTGATGCATCTTTAGGCATCATACCGTCAAGAGTTACAGTTTTTTGAGTTTCTTCTCCGTTGGGATATAGTTCAAAACTCATATGACGATAATCCGTATCTTCTTCGGAGCCGGCTTTGAGTTCAGAAGCATCATCAAAAACCGGGACTTCTGATGTGTTGGATAATTCATCTGCTGTCTGATATGCAGAAATATCCTCGGCAACCACACTCATTGGCATTGAGGGCAGCACATTAGCAGCTGTTATGATAACGGCAGCAAGACCGCTTATCATTCTTCTGATGATCTTCTCAAACATCGCGCCATCTCCTTTCTTAAAAATTATCGTTTAGCAAGGCATTGTGCATTACTCGTTATCGTTATCGTCTTTGCTTCTTTTTTTGAAGATCAGAGATAGTAATGCGATGAATAAAGCTGATATTATCACAAATCTGATAGTTTTCAAAGGCATTGTATCGCCCGTCATAACAGTTGTTACTATCTCAATGATCCGATTTGACTTTGTAGTGGTGGCAGAGACCGTCGTTGTAACAGCAGTTGTAGATACTGTTGAAGTCACGGTTGTTGAAGTTTCAGTTAAAGTTGTAACGAGAAATGTTGTGGCAGTGGTAGTAGTCGGTTCAGTCACGTAATTTGCGGAATTCTGAAACGTGATCGAATCCGGCTTATAGTCATTGCCGATGATGACCGCTGATATTGCATAATTGAGGGCGTCATCGGTATCTGTCTCGACAAAGACAGTCACACGATAAATATTTGTGTCATATTGTATGTTGAGTTCATTGCCGGGATTTTCGTATATTATATAAATGAATGTACCCGGCTCGTCGATATCTATTTCAAATTTCCCAGTACCGTTTTCCGTTATTTCGAGAATGTTGGATCTCGGCTCGGGATAAATATCATTTTCAGATTCAATTATTATCTGATACGTATGCGTATCATCGTCCGGTATCTCCAGACAGCTGACAGGTATCTCGGCTTCTATTGTCACATATTTGCTTGCGGATGCGCTGTCAATCGGTAAAGCGAAGAAAGAGAGCAGACATACTATGACAAGACAGATAAAACCCTGTATTGTTTTCATACGCTCACTCTCCTTCCCGTATTACTGAACGATGTAACAGAAGACAAGTGTTCTTGACATCGAATTACCTTCCGCACAGGTGGAAAGGGCAATGATGCGCCTGTCGCTGTCTGTTACATATATTTGTGAATTGTTTTTGATGAATTTTCGTATATCCCCTTGACCGGGATCGAAAACTGCTTCATCTTTGGCGTTTGCGCTCATGCTGGCGAAAACTTCAAGACCATAGATCTTTTCGGCATTTTTGCCGATTATCAGCGTACCGGCAGAATGCTGATCAAGATACGACTGATCGAGAAAATCGTCCAGCGCACCAAACATTTTGCCGTACTCCATGTGATGACCGTACACGAGGGAGTAATCATCGGTAAAGTCGGGACTGTTTCTGCTGTCAAGAAAAATACTTCCTGACAGCGCATAGTTTCCGAACGGATCGGTGTTCAAATACTTTAAGTTGTCCGTGCCCTGCATGACGGGATAATCAATATTTGTACCGTCAATGGTGATCCACGCCACCATATCGTCCGAGATAGGCGAATCCTCCGGGGCGGTCTGCGTCTGCCCGGGCTTATATTTTAAAATGCTGTCATTCATGGTGTGGATGTAAACATAATAGTTATCATACATACACCACATAACAATGAGCAGGATCATTACAAGCACGATCAGGAGCAGCCGCTCATAGAGGATATTCATTTTTTTCCAGAATCTAAGCAATTTTGCTTATTCTTCCTCGGCATTTTTTCTCTTGCTTCTGAAAACGAGTAAGATAATGCCGCCGAGTACGATGATGCCGATAACGGCAGGAGCTGCTACGGAGAGAAGAATACCGGTAGGGATAGTTCCGGCGCGGGTGTTTGTAAAGTCAATAACAGCGTCGCCCTTGATGTGATCATCACTCATAGCATTATTCGCAAGTGTGATTGCCGAACCGGTGCCGTTTGCGTCTCCCGTATTCTTATCGTCACCGGCAGTAGCCACAGCAGAAGGAGTATAATCTTCGGGGGCTTCGGTAACGGTATATTTTGTGCCCTCTGCAAGACCTCTGACAGCGATCTTCTGTCCGTGCTGGAGGTAGAAGGTCTGCTCAACGATTCCGTCTGAACCTACTGTGATCTGAGCAGGCTGAGTTACAGCACTTGTAATGACTGTTGTGGCACTGTTGGGATCTGCTGCAATACTTGCGTCAGCATCTCCGTCTGTAGTATTTGCGTTGTTGTCATCAGCATAAGAAACATCATAAACTGTTCCTGCGACAGCATTCTCGATCTTCACAGTAAAAGCAAAATACTTATCCTTTGAAGCCTGATTGCCGGAAACAGCCTTGCTGAACGTAAGGTCGTACGATGAATATTCATTTGTAAATCCCTGAGACTTATAGTCAGAAGCAGCATCGCCGAGAGTCTGTGCTGTACCGGAAGAGATGACCTGACCGTCAGAACCGTATGTAGTATCGTCAATAGCGATAGTATCATCGGTTGCATGGAGAATATAAGAGCTTACTGCAAGTGTTAGTACTCCTGCATTTGCGCCTTCGGTCGGCGTAGCGTCTACAACATATACGTCCAGTATCCTTGTGAGGTCACTGTCATATGTAATGCCCTGTGCACTATCATTGGTTTCGGTGATAACATAGCGATAGATACCGGGCTCATCGAATTCAACATTGGCAAAGCTCAGAGTGGCCGTCTTTTTGGCATATTTTTCGCCGCTGTCAAGATTCTTTACATAATCAGATGAGCCTTGGCTCGCAGCGAGTGTTGTGCTGTCACCCTGTGCGAAAGCGATCTCAAATTTAGAGTCTGTTGTAGTAGGATCCGAAATATCCGTGCCTGAAAATACGATCTTTTCGGGTGTAGGACCTGCATAAACAGCAATAGTTTTGCCGTTTGCATCAAAATCCTGTGCTGTACCTGCTGTGACAGTGTACTCAAAGGAAACGTTCGGTACATTAGAGCCCTCGTCCATAACAAGATACTTGTCAAAGCTTGTAGTGCTGCCTTTTACAGCAGTATATTTATCTGCTGCACTCGCTCCCATAGGCACAGCCGTCATAGAAGCGATCATAGCTAACGATGCAGCCGCTGCTGCAAAACGTTTAGTTCTCATTAAAACTCCTCCTTATTAATATATGAACTTATATTCCACGTCTTCTCATTACGAAAACCACTTTGCCCTGAACATCGTCGAGCGGGATGCCTCCATAGGTCCTGCTGTCCGAGACATTGCTGCGGTAATCATTCAATACGAAAACGCAGTTTTCTGATACGGTATAGGGGAACGTGATCTGTGCCCCTTCTGATGTGGTGGGATATAAGACGTCCTCGAAGAGCCCATAGCCTCCCACCGATATGTATTCATTGAGGATATCTACTGTGTCGCCGCCAAATGCGATGATACGTCCGAATCTGACATCTCCGTCTGCCTTGTAGACGATCTCGTCTCCTTGTCGGAGGTCGCCCAGCCGATAGGTAAAGCATAGATCGCCGTCTTTGATCATGGGGTATGCTGAATTATCGTGGCATACAAAAATGCCTGCGACCCATGTGAGCAAGACCCATAAAGCAAGAGCTGTAACGGCTATTTTAACAAAGAACGAAACAGCGTAACCTGCCGCTGTCTGCTTTTTCTTTTGTTTTTTAGGCTGTTCGGAAGTATTAAGAATCTCATTTGTATCATCCAAAGGCATCACCTTCCTATATTGCTATACAGCAAACTTTTGAATTTTATTTTGTTCTTAAAGCAAAAGCCTGTACACAACCACCTGACGGCGGTTATTGAGGATACATTAATTATAACATATTAAGTGTTACCAGACTGTTACAAAAAATGCTTTTTTTCAAGCTTTAACGCAAGGAACATATAGAAATTTTTCAGGGATTTTTGTGCAATATCTATATCCAGCCAAATTCACCTGCGATATATGAGGGATCGCCGTCGCATTGCAGAGCGTTTATATTTATACCGATTTTACCGTATTTCTTTGTGATGACATATTCATCGCCGATCTCCTTCAGACATTCCCGCATATCGAGTATAAGCTGCCTCAGATAGCCCTGTTTTTCGGGATCACCGTCCCACAGAGCACCCAACAGCTCGCCGTTTGTGCAGAATGCACCGTTTTTATAGATCAGATACGCGAACAGCTCAATGGTGCGGTCCCGTTTGAAATCAAACGGTTCGCCGTTCACGAAAACTGCAAACGGTCTGCACTGAACTTTCAGTGAACTCTTCGGCGGATCCAGAGGAAAGCGCAATTCTCTGAGCTCCCGCAGAATATCCTGTTCACAAACCGGTTTTGCAAGGAAACCGCTCGGGTGAACACTATGGGCCGCAAAGCTGTACTCAGGATGTCCTGTCACAAATATGACATTCAGGTTCTTGAACTTCTCTTTCATTTTTTCGGCAGCATCTATTCCATTCATTCCGGGCATTTCTATGTCAAGAAAGACTATCTGGACTTCGTCAGATATAAGCTCTAATGCTTCTTCCATATTGGCAGCAGTCATGTGCTTACCGTTCGGGTCGATCTTGTTAAGCATAAATTTCATCAGATCTGTGGCTGCTTTCTGATCGTCTACGGATAATGTGATCATCGTATACCTCCTACTTTTGGGTATCAGAGATAGTGATTCTTGATGTTGTGCCGTGCCCGCAGGTGATGATATCCAGCTCACCGTCGGTCATTGATTTAAGTCTTGCACGGACATTTTCGATACCGATCCCCTTGCGTTTTTTTTGCTGCTGCGTGATATTGCTTCTGCCGGAGCCGTCGTCGATCACTTCAATTATGATCTTGCCGTCTCTTCTGTATGCGTTTATCTGTACAGTTCCGCCCTTTTCATATGTTCCGACGCCGTGGCGGACAGCGTTTTCGACGAGAGGCTGGACAGTCAGAGCCGGGATAAGAAAATCATCACATTCAATATCATATTCAACTTTCAGGCGTTCGCCGAAGTTCTGCTGTTCCAGAGCAAGATAGGCTTCGATGTTTTCCATTTCCTGTTCAAAGGTTATCTGCTTAGTATCGCTGAGCGCCTCAAAGTGTGAATGCAGATAAAGCGTAAAATTCGTTATACTTTCGTATATTTCCGGATAATTGCGGCAATTGGATCTCAGTGCCATTAGTGAATTATTGATAAAATGTGGTTGGATCTGTGCCATCAGCGCTTCATTTTTGCTTTGTTCAAGGGCAAGCCGATTTTCGGCAAGCTGTGTCTGTACTTTTTCAAGCTCATAGGCATTTTGGGCTGAAATATCAGCTCTGTGTTTTTCATAAAGTATAAAGATCATCATTGCCGTAACAGAAACAGAGATATTGCTGAAGCTGATACCCGTGTATGCAAAATTGAAGATAAAGGCGAACAGCGGTATCAATGAAGCTGCAAGGACGAGCTGCCTGAGAAAAGGCTCTGTTTTCTTCCGGCAGGCGATCAATACAAATAAGATGAAGATAAAAGAAATGACTGTGGTTACATACCATACACCGTATAACTGACCTCGATGGTAATAATTCTGTTCATCAAAATAGTATAAAGCCTTAGTAAACGGTGTGGAAGCCAGCAATAAAATACAGGGGATCTGAAGAAGCTGAAATGCGGATAATGCTTTTTTCAGCTTATTAAAACCATTTTTTTTCGCTATATGTTCTTTTGTGAACTGCAGGAAAAAGAAAGTCTGAAAGGCTCCGGCAAGACAATATGCAAACTCAGGGACAGCTCTTGTATAAGTGTGTATCATTGTATTGCCGTTTAGCGTGAGACATAATATATCAAACAGATTATACAGAAAAATAGCTGTGTAGAATATAATGATCTCATTAGAAAACGAAACTTTTTCGATATTGCTTTCAGCTTTTTTGTTTCTATCCTGTTGTCTGTCTATGATGAGTGAGAGGATCATTATCAGAAGAAACAAACTGTTCCAGCATTCTATTGCGATCTGAATAAATACCGGGATACCGATACGCTCTATAAGTTCATTCATAGCTGCTGTCCTTTACGATTTGAGAAGGCTTACTGCACACTGGTGCATAGCTTTTGTTTCAATTATCCCTGCGCGATATTTTAAGGCGATCACGCCGCTGCTTTCGTTTGCGGCGTATACGGTTTACCTTCATTTTGTAGCATCGGCTGTATACTTTCAAAAAGCGCAGAGTACCCTTATCCTTAGGGAAAAGAAGCCTTAACAGCCCCATCGTTATTATCAGTGTAAAGATAAGTTCAAAACAGAAAGGCGACCACAAGATCGCAAGATAGGCGGCAGCTATGCTTGCAAGCCACTTTATCTCCAGCCGGTTAGCAGAAACGAGAGCTGCATAAGCCCAGCCGTTTGTTATCATCCATGCAATGCAGTAACAGACGACAAGATGCGGGTTCAGAATAAGGGATTTCAGTCTTCCGAGGAACTTCTTAGTTTTTTTACTCATATCAATGCACCCTTTATTTAGCGGTTTTCAGGTGTATATTATGTCATATATGACGAAGTAATGCTTTTTGAAGGTATGATGTTTAATTTACTGTCAGGGCTGTTTCGAGTGCTATCTCCATCATATCGCGAAAGCTTGTCTGACGTTCCTGCGCAGAGGTCGAGAGCCCCCTGAGAGGGCAGTCCGAAACAGTAAGTATCGCAAGAGCGTTTTTCCCTGCGCGGGCAGCGTTCATATAGAGTGCGGCAGCCTCCATTTCGATACCGAGGACATCCATTTTCTGCCAGAGAGCGAGGCTGTCTGCATCGTCGTAGAAGGTATCGCTCGAAAAGATATTCCCGACGTGATAAGTGCAGCCCTTTGCCTGCGCAGCCTTTACTGCAGCGGAGGCAAGCTCCCACGAAGCTGTAGGAGCGTATGTGCCGGGAAGGCGATACTGTGAAGCATATGCTGAGTTTGTGCTTGCACTTATGCCGATTATAACGTCCCTCAGATCTACCTTGTCAGCGACCGCACCTGCTGTTCCTACTCTTATAATATTTTCTGCGCCGTATTCGTTGAAGAGCTCCCACGAGTAAATTCCTATTGAGGGCATACCCATGCCGCTGCCCTGAACGGACACGGGGACTCCCTTATATTTACCGGTATAACCGAGCATACCGCGCACTTCGTTGTAGCACACGGGAGATTCAAGGTAGTTTTCTGCGATGAATTTAGCTCTCAGCGGGTCGCCGGGCATGAGGACTGTTTTGGCGATATCGCCTTTGATTGCGCTATTATGCGGTGTTGGCATGATGTACCTCCTTTTAGGCATTAAGCCGCCCTAACGGGCGTTATTATCTGTTGCTGCGGACGAATATATCCGCCCTGTTTTTTAGTGAGTTTCCGCAATTTATTACCTTTTCATCAGTTTTTTCACAGTTGCCATTACTGCCTCGTAATTGATGAAAACGACTGCCGCGGTTATTATCAGCTCCCATAGGATATACATCTTAGGGGCGGATATCGTGAGCCAGCACATGATCGCGAGTGCGAGCGTATTCAAAAGAGATCTGCCTGCACTGAACCTGAACGGCACATAGTAGCGTGCGTCAACTATTCTCAGCCAGAAGCAGATGTAGTAGCTCAGGAGCGTCGCAACAGCAGCTCCCTGTATACCCCATTCGGGAATAAGAAAATAATTCATAACGAGGTTGACTGCACAGGCAGCAAGCGCTGTCCAGAAGGAGTTTCTCGTATGCTTTGTGGCGGAGTAGATACTGCCCAGAAACTGATTCAGGCTCATGAACAGCACTGCAATGACAAGTATCGGAGTATAGATATAAACGTTGCCGTATTCCGAATAGGTCGATGAATTTATGAATATTGCGGCAACAGGCTTTATGAGCAGGAGCAGTCCTGCCGAGGCTATAAAAAGGATAGCCTCATAAGCTCCATACACCTTTTCGTAGAATCTGCTTCTGTCGCTTGATTCGTTCTCGGTTATTGCCGACATATTCCATGCCTGAAAGAATATGGTTGAAACCATTGAGATGAGGTTGGGTATGCGGTTGGCATAGCCGTAGATACCGACGGCAGCCTTGCCGAGCTGCACGCGGTCGCTGTGCATTTCTTTTATGAACATACGGTCTGAGAGGCTGGTTATCGTCCACATAACGATAGTGGGTATAAGGGGAGCGGCAAACCTCATCATTTCGCCTCCGAGAGCCTTGTTGAAGAAGCCTATCCCCGTGTATTCCCAGAGCCTTGCTGCAAAGAAAAGGAATATCGCCGAGCAGAAATCCGAAAGGATAACTGCGAGCATAAAGCCCTTTACTCCCCAGTGGAAGCCGGCTATGAATATCATATTAAAGGCAAAGAGCGTCAGGGTCGCAAGTATTCCGTCGAGAGAAAAGAGCTTGACCATGTCTCTTGCACGGACAAACTGCTGGCACAGCATACGCAGGGAAGATGTTATGACATATACTATCAGGAGCACTGTGTATCCCTGAATGTAATCCAGAGCCGGAATAAACCGGAGTATCGGAACTATCAGTGCCATTATCGCCATACCGGCAAAGGTTATGATGCTTGAGGTGGTGAATACCTCGCGCTTATCGTAATTCTTATCCAATCCGAACCGGATAAGGTATTCCTGGAGTGCAAACGTGAATATCGGCTGCAAAAACAGTGCGGTCGGTTCGAGAAGCTCTTTTATTCCGGAATCGGCAGGGCTCAGATACTTTGTATATAGTCTTGTCAGCAGCAGGACGAGTATCTTCGAGCCGAAGCTGCCTATAGCGAATATGAAGGTGTTAAGTGCAAGCTTTTTGTATTTGTTCATTTGTGGGATTCTCCGTTATATATAGATGAAAAATCATGACTTCCGTTATCAGGTGCGGAGCTGCCCGGCAGCAGCATAACATGGGTCAACGACTTATACCTTTTAATATTTGAACTGTCCGTTCCCCATAAATTCACATATCAGCGAATCGGGAGTAATGTATTCGGGCGCTATCGGCGAAAGCTGCTCCAGCACCTCGATAGTATCACGCAGCTCGGGAACGTCGTTCATTTCACGCAGCTGATCGATGATACTGTCGCGGTAGGCGCTCAGCTCGTACTCCATAAAGGTATCTATATCGTAGTCGGAGCGATATTTATAGGGCATGATGTATTTGTTCTCGCCCTCCTCCACGCTTGCAAACATATTCATCGTCTCGCGCAGCGAACGCTTGCGGAAGTTGCTGTCTCTTATCATGCGCCTGAGAAGTCTTACTTTGGACGGGTGCAGCACTATATCTCCACAGGTTATTCTTGTGCGCACGCTGACGTATATCTTGCATAGCTGTTCGTCAGGGACAGTTATAACATGGGGGTTTAGAGAGTGTATACCCTCGAAGATAACAAGCTCGCCCTCGCTCCTGCGGAATTTTTTTCCGGAGCTTTCTCTTGACGAGGTCTTGAAGTTGTATTTAGGTATCTCTATTTCCTCACCGGCGTTGATAGCTTCTATCTGGCTGTTGAGGAGTTCCTTATCCACGCGGTCGGGTGATTCGAGATCAACCTTGCCGAGCGCGGCGAGGGACTTTTCTTCTTCGGAGAGCGGACGGAAGTAATTGTCCATAGAGAGAGTGTGTGTCTCATGTCCGTTTTCATCAAGAAGCTGTTCAATGATGAACGAGGTCGTGGTCTTGCCCGAACCGGAAGGTCCGGAGATGAGTATTACGGGTTTTTCGTTTCTGTGGGCTATTATATCCTCGGTTATTTTTCTGAGCCTGTAGATATAGTCCTCATTGACTGACCTGACATAGCCGGCAGGATCTCTTTCTATTCGTCTGTTTATTCTGTTTACTTCTATGTTCATAATGATGTCTCCTTACAATTATCATAATGCTGTACATTATTGCAAATGTTCCGTTCTTTCGATTAATGCCAGTGATAGTTTCATAGTATACCGTAGGATGTTTTTTGGCGTTGACGAAACAGAGGATAATATATAATATAATTATAACATATTTCAAGAAGGGATTCAATCATGAATTTGCAGGAAATGACAAATTTCATGTATCTGACACACGGCAGAGATTTGCCTCGCCGGAGCTCAGGTGGCGGACAGTTCCGTCGGGAAGCTCTGCGATAAGATTAGCGTTGTCGTCTATCCCGATAGCTTTGGCGTATATCGTTTCTCCGCCCACTGAGGCAGTTATCGTGTTGCCCGTGAGCAGTTCACGGCGGCGGTATTCTCCGAGAAAGCTTCGCTCGCCAAGCGAGCTGAGCACAGCTTCGAGGCTGTTCAGTATTTCGGCACAGAGCTCATTTCTGTTCAGCCGCACGCCTGTTTCGTCCTCTATAGAGGTTGCGCGGAGACTGAGCTCGCTGCCGAAGCTTTCGCCGACCCTGCGGACATTCACGCCTATACCGATGACAGCATAGTCAAGTGTGCGCATTTCCATGCCCAGAGAAGCCTCAGTCAGAATGCCGCATATCTTTTTGCCGTTGAGATACAGATCGTTTACCCATTTTATATGCACATCTGCTCCGCATAGCTTTTCTGCAGCCTCCGCTGCGGCACAGGCTGCTGCAGACGTTATGAGAGAAGCCGTTTCTACTGCAATATCCGGGCGAATGATAACGCTCATGTAAAGCCCTTTTCCGGAAGGGGATACAAAGCTTCTGCCGAGTCGTCCGCGTCCGGCAGTCTGCATATCGGCGACCACGGTAGTACCGTGTGAAGCTCCCGAGGAGGCGAGTTCTTTGGCAGTGCTGTTGGTCGAGCCGAGTTCATCGAAAACGTGAAGCTCCCTTCCAAGTGCTTCTGTGCGCAGGAAGGGGAGTATGAGCTCCTCTGCAAGACGGTTGCTTTCTGTGCCGAGCCGATAGCCGCGTGAGGCTGCCGATTCGATGACATAGCCCTCCGCTTCGAGCGACTTCACGGCTTTCCATACGGCATTGCGGCTAACTCCAAGCTGCGACGCAAGAGCTGATCCCGAAATATATTCATCGCCTGCGTTTGCAAGCGTGCTCAGCAATTGATTTTTGACGTTCATGCTTATTCCTCCGTTCTGATATATTTTACCATAAGATAGTTGAAAAATCAATACATTCGGATCATATGAAGCATATCTGAAAGCTGATATCATGCTCTGTAAACGGATAAATGAGTATTTTTTTCACATACTATGCAAAAGGGGTGGTGAAAATGAAGCAAACGGACTGGGAAAATCAGGTGATACTGCCGAGCCTGAGCTCAAATATTGCGAGAATAAAGCAGATATCAGGCGGCTCGTCGGACGTTATGATAAACGAGTTCATAGCGGGCGGGATACAATGTGCTCTGCTTTGCTGTGAGGGAATGGTCTCGACCTCTGTGATAACCGAGCTCGTATTCGAGCCCATAACCGATATCCCCGAAAAGAAGGGCTGCGACGAGCTTTTCGCCTATATAAAGAACTATCTTCTGCTCTCGACCGATCGTCCCGAAGCTAAAGACTACGGGACCTTGTTCCGCCTTCTTAACTCAGGATTTGCTGTCCTTATCGCAGATGGTGCTTCCGCTGCACTTGCATTCGGAGTTCAGGGATATGCATCGCGGAGCATTCAGGAGCCCTCGGGCGAAGGAAATATAATGGGGGCTCACGAGGGCTTCTCCGAGCTGATACGTACAAATATGTCGCAGCTGCGCCGCCGTCTGAAGTCACCGGAGCTGGTCATGGAGCTGTTTGTCAAGGGTGATAAGAGCAAGACCGACCTCTGTCTGTGCTACATGAAGGACAGAGTTCCCGAAAAACTCATGCAGGATATCCGCCGTTCGCTTGAGGACATAAAGCTGGAGTCGATACTTTCGACGGGCTATATACGCCCCTTTGTGGAGAGCAAGCGCTTCGAGCTTTTCAGCTCCACGGGTACTACCGAGCGTCCCGATGTGCTCTGCTCGAAGCTCATTGAGGGACGTGTGGCGCTGCTCGTGGACGGAGTGCCGTTCGCAATAGTGATCCCGAAGCTTTTCTGCGAGAGCTTTCAGACTCTCGATGATTACGCCTTCAAGCCCTATTATGCGACCTTTACGCGGTGGATAAAGTACGCCGCGCTGATAATATCGGTGCTGCTGCCCGCAGTCTATGCGGCGATAGTTATGTATCACCCCGAGCTGCTCAACAGCACCATGCTAATGCTGCTTGTAGAGGCGGAAAAGCAGGCTCCGCTGTCGATAGTAACGGAGTCGGTGGGCATACTTCTCATGTATCAGATAATACGTGAGGCGGGGATAAGGCTGCCCAAGCCTGTGGGCGGAGCGGTGAGTATAGTCAGCGGATTGATAATCGGAGATGCTGCTGTAAATTCAGGACTTATAAGCACTCCTCTGCTGACCGTTACCGCCATTGCCGTGATAAGCGGATTTGTGGTACCCGAGCTCGACCCTGCGGTCACCGTACTGCGGTTTGCGTTTCTTGCGGCAGGGGGTGTCTTCGGTTTTTTCGGGATAAGTCTGCTTGCCTGTGCAGTCATTGTGAATGTATGCGCTACTGAGGATTACGGGTTTCCGTATACGACTCCCGTGTCGCCTTTTTCTGTCAGTGGAATGGGCGATACGGCTGTGCGCACGGGATTCAGGAAAATGCAGAACCGCGACTTTACCGTGGAGGAATATCATGAATAAGATAACAAAGTATCAGCTCTGTGCAATGCTGCTCATTCCCGACGCATTTATGCTCCTGTGTATACACGGGGAGCTTTCCGTTATGAGGATCGCTGCCGTGACAGTTGGCATATTGATACAGGCGGTTATGGCGCTGCCGATAGCGGTGTACTTTTCAAAGGGCGGCGAGCTGTCTGAATGGGTGTCGGCGCTGTTCCTTATTTACGTTATATTTTGCGGAGGAATGCTCGTCAGCCGTTTTATCGAGGCGGCGGGAGCGCTATATATACCTTACGAGAACTCGGACGGACTTGGGGGCAGCATACTGATCTTCGGTCTTGCCGCCTTAGTGTGCCTGTATATGTCTTCGTCGGGGATAAAGGCTCTGGCACGCGCTTCGGTGATAGCTGCTGCGGTGGGAGCTTTGTATCTCATCGTACTTGCAGTCAGTGCGGTCACGGGAGCAAATTACGAAAATCTCGCGCGTGCAGGAGAGAGCCGCAGTTTTATCGGCGATCTTGCAGCAAGCTTTCCACTCGGGGGAGGACTTGGCGGACTTATAGTTCTCTCAGGTCTGACGGAGGAAAAGCCTTTGAAAAGCGTGCTCGGATATTTTGCGGCAAGAGTGGTTATGAGCGCTGCGGTCCTTGTCTCGGCAATACTCGTAGAGGGCAGCATATCCTCAATAAGTGATTTTCCTGTCATAACTGCGGCGCAGCTCTCACAGCCTTTTTCTTCACAGAGGATAGATTCGCTGCTGCTTATTATTTTCGCGGTATTTGCAGTGTTTTCAATAGCTATACAGTCGGCGGCGGCTTCATATCTTATGCAGGAGCTTTTCCCGAAATTCACTAAGCTGTGCAGTGCGGCAGCCATAGCGCTCATTATAGGAGCTGCGTTCACCATGTCGTTTTTGGGTCTATCTTATATTGCAGCGGCAGCTGCGGCTATGATCGCTGTATTTATTGTACCGTGCATTCTGCTCATAGCCTTAAAGACAGCTTCGCGAGCGCGATAAAAGAGATCCCTGCATTTGTCTGTGCTTAATATTTTGTCTGGAATATACCTCCTGCGGAATCCGGCACTTCTCCGGTTTCCGAGGAGACCTAATGAAAAAGCCGCATTTCATATGAAATGCGGCTTTCTGAAGCTTTGTTCCGTCCTTCTCAAAGAGCGTACATCAGCCCTGAGCTTAAGATCTGCGAGAGATGCTGTATTAGATCATGAATTTGCAGGTGAAGTACCGGTTTGTGTTTTGTTAGAGATCTCTGCAAATTCGCCTGCTGAAGAAACCTTAACTACTTCCATAGCGTTAGAGTCATAATAGAACCACACAAGGAACGCTGCAAGGCCCGGATTATTCTTGAAGTTGATGTAATAATCCACAGTATCTCCCTGATTTGCCGAGATGTTATCGCCGTATGCCACGAAGCCTGTCTCAGATGAAACGTCCTGTGCTTCGATGTCTCCGCCGACCCTGATAGTTCCCTGATAAACCTTATCGGGGTGTATGCTCACGCCTGCGATGCTTGAGAGGTCGGGGCTGAATCTTACGGGATAGTCTCTGTCGGGGATATCCTCCTTGAGCTTGAAGGTTATCTTAATGAATTCGTCGTTGAAAACGAAGTTTTCGTCCTTGGAAATATCCATCCACAGGCAATACATACTGTCTGTGCTGCTGACGTAATCCTCAGCTGAGACAGAGGTCGTTTTTTCGCTGCTTCCTGAAGAAGCCTTTGTAACGGTAACAGTTTCTGTTGCAGGTTCACCGGCTGCGTCTGTAACGGTCTCGCCGGAAGCGTCAGTGACCGTGATGATCTCAGTGACGGGTTCGCCCTGACTGTCGGTAACTACCTCGACTTCGGTGCTGCTTTCTGCGTTAGGATCGGCAGTGGAATTTCCGGATACGGGATCGTCGGCTTCGAGGTCTTCCGCATCAGGAGCGGTAAAACCGCCTTCTCCGGATTTACCGGTCTGGAAGGGCATAGCAACGATGTTATCATCTTCATTCTTTACGCTGTCGATAGAATTATCGAACACATCGGCGCCGTCGCTTGAAGACGATTTGGATGATGAATCACCTTTTCCCGCATTTTTATCAGAGCAGGAGGCAACTGTTGAAAATGCCATGCACGCAACTGCGGCAACGGCAATTATCTTTTTACTTATATCACTCATGTTAATGTTCCTTTCGATTTTGTAATATTGTTATTTTCGGCAGCGGAGCAGTGCTCTCCGCAAAATCCTGCATACTTTTATTATACACAGACCGCGCGGATTTGTCAAGGCACGGCAGAAATTGTAATCAATTATTTCACAAAGAGTCACAATTCCGACACGCAGGTTTCATCATTCTGTCACTCTCGGAGCGATTGTCAGCGGCGGCACCGGTTCACGGCGGCATTTTTCGGCAAGCTCCGCGCCGAAGAGCTCATTTATGTCCACAAGACCGTCTATTAGGGCGAGTTTTTGCTTGCGGGTGAGCTGCTTTATGCGGTATTCAAGGCGCGAAGCGATGCTGCGGTCTGGCGAGCTCCACAAGGCTGCCACGGAGCTTACTGTGTGCGAGCGTGTGAATTTAGCTCCGCGTCCGTTGCGGGAGGCGTGCTCGCTGAAGCGGCGGACTATATTGGTCGTAATACCCGTGTAGAGCTTGTCGCCCTCACAGCGCATTATATATGTGTAGTACATGTATTTCCTTTCTTCGATTATGCTCACGGTTGTTCATTCATGATAAATAAGAATTGTGGTGTCGCCTGACGGTGCTACAATAGTCTGAAAGCTGACACCTCTAATCTAAAACCTTACTATTGCTTTTTTCGGGATTATGTGTTATAAGCACGAGGCTCGCGCCGCCGTCTTCGCGCCGAAGATAAAAAAACCAAAAATATCACTCCGCGCAGGTTGATTTTTTCACGATAATATGTTATTATATGGGATATAAACTGCTTCTGGAGGATAAGATGGCGGAAAATGCTGTAAAAACAAGAAAAAAACGCCGCGTTCGGTTTAAGGCGCTTGCGATCGTTGAACTGCTCGTCATTGCGGGACTTGGTGCGGCTCTTGCATGGGAGTGTCTTATAAAGGACAAGGTAACGGACGAGGAGGCTGTTGCGGTGGTCGCACAGACCGAAGACCCGCAGGTGCGTGCACGGGCTGTCATCGAAAAGGAGGAGACCCTCTATCAGCTTGACGGAAAGAAGATACTCATACACGACAGCACCTACGGCGAGATATTCATGCCCGTCTTTGCGGACGTGCCTGCCTCAACACTCGATATGGATTCGATAGTCACGCGGAACGGCTATTCGTTTTATAAGGAAAACGGAGAGGTCACATCGCTCGCCGGAGTCGATGTCTCGGAGTATCAGGGCGATATCGACTGGCAGCAGGTGAAATCAGCCGGTATAGATTTCGCGATGATACGTGTTGGTTACCGCTCATACGGCGGAGGGGTAATAACGCTTGACGAGCGCTTTGCGGATAACCTGAAGGGTGCGAACGAAGCGGGTATAAAAACGGGCGTCTATTTCTTCTCGCAGGCGATATCGACCGACGAGGCTATTGAGGAAGCGGACGCCGTGCTCGACGCGATCGCTCCCTATGATATTACATATCCTGTCGTTTACGACTGGGAGCTTATCTACGATGATTCTGCGCGGACAGACTCGATGACAGTGGAAATGCTTGCAGATTGCTGCATATCGTTCTGCGAGAGAGTCAGATCTGCGGGATATACGCCAATGATCTATCAGAATAAGGGTACATCTATGTTCAAGCTTGATCTGCCGCGCCTGACCGATTACGATTTCTGGCTTGCGGAATACAACGACGAGCCGTCATATTACTATGAATATAAAATGTGGCAGTACGCCAGTGACGGGACTGTCCCGGGAATTTCCGGAGAGGTAGATATGAACCTTTGTTTTAAGGATTACAGTCAATGACCCGGAGCTGCAAATTATGCATTACGCAATTAAAAAGCGGGCGCTGAGAGGGGAGCCCCCTCCGGCGGAATCGCAAAAAGAAATACCGAGCCTATTATTTCAGGCTCGGTATCCGATTTTTTTCGTTAAGATGAGCAACCTGAACAGCGTCCGCTTTGCTTTGTTAAGATATCCGACACGGCACATCGTCCCTGTGCGGACGTCTGCACCCTTCTGACGGAAGCTCTTATGAATTCAGATATGATCTTACAAGCACCTGTAAAAGCTCATCGCGGTCGATGTGGCGGATAAGGCTTCTTGCGTTATTGTATGTGGTTATGTAGGTGGGATCCTCGGAAAGGATATAGCCTACGATCTGGTTTATCGGGTTGTAGCCCTTCTGTGTAAGAGCGTCATAGATGATGGTGAGGTTCTTCTTGAGCTCTGCTTCCTTATCTTCATTGACAGAAAATGTCATAGTTTTATCAAACATAATATAAACCTCCATTCATTGTATCATGTCTGAATATATTATACCTCAAACGTCATGATATTGCAAGGGTAAACAGGAAATTTTCTCTATTTGACTGTATTTTGCTGTTAATTTTATAGGTTTTGCACAATCACGGCGGAGCAATTTATGTATACTCACCGCCGGAGCGGAGAGTATCTGCGCTGATATTATTCGCAGCAGCCTGTTCTTTTCACGAAGGAATTACAGTCGGTACATTCGGGAACTGTAGGGTTATCCTCGTGAGTGCCTACGGAAATGCAGTCGAGCGAGCAGTAGTCCTCTGTGACCATATTGTGCTGGCACTGCTTTACGGTACATCTGATGTTGTCGTTTTTCTTTCCGTTATCCATTTTAACAGATCTCCTTTGATTTATTGTCGGAGCTGAGTCCGGCTGTAGGGCAGATACTGCACTGCCTCATTAATATTATACCGGAAGATAAGATGATTATTCATAAAACATTGCAGTATTATTACAATCAAAATACAAAAAGACAAATTTTTCGTGTTTTTATTGACTTTTTATAAAAAAAATGTTATGATATATAATATGAAAATGCGGAAACGCATTGGGATCAAGCCAAAAACAACAGTTTTTCAGGAGGGGATTTCTTTGTTTGAAAATAATCAGAACGGTCAGGGATCGGAAAACGGCTATATGCCTCAGGATCCTGCACCTCAGCAGGGATTTAACGACGGTTACATCCCTCAGGGCGGCTCGGATTTTTACGGAGATTCGGGCGTTGAAAATGTTACCAAAAAAAGCAAGGGCAAAAAAGCTGCAATAATCGGAGGTATCTCTGCCGCAGTTATTGTCGGAGGCTCGGCTACGGCTTACGCTTGCTCTGACCTTGTAAAGAATCAGGTAAAGCTCAATACTATGAAGCCTGAGAATTACTACGCATGGGTATGCGAAGAGAATTCTGAGGAGATAGCAAAGTCTGTAAGCGAGAGCTACAAAAAGGCTCTTGAAAATTACAAAAAAGGACAAAGCGGCTCGGTATATTTTACCTATGAAGCATCAGATGATGCCAAAGACGCTTTGCTCAAGGAAATGATCGGAGAGGACTATGAAAGCGACAGCTCCGAAGAGGCTCAGTCTGTAATAGATGCAGTCAATAATATTGATACGCTGAAGATAGGTGCGGATTTTGAGAGCAAGAAGGCTCTTGCTTCCTATGAGGCTTATGCTCAGCTCAACGGGGATAATGTCGTTTCCGGTGAGGCTGTTATCGACGCAGATAATATGGACTTCTTCTTCCGCTCTGCCGATCTCACCGAAAAATGGCTCGGATTCTCCATAAGCGAGGATGACGTTGAAGATGAGCTCGGCTACTATTCAAGCGATGATGTGGATTATCTTGAAATTTTCCGCGACGTAATGGACGACCCCGAGAAGTATCTCTCTCCCGAGGATATCGAGGAGGAAGTAAGCCGCTATATCGGTGTATGGAACGAGACTATCAACGACGTAGACCTCGAAAAGAAGGAAGACGTTGATATCTGTGATATCAGCGTTAATTACACTGTCGTTGAAGTAGAGATCGATGAGAAGCTTTCTGATAAGCTTGCTATGAATATGCTCAAGGAGCTCAAAAAGGACAAAGTTGCAAAGAAGCTCGTTACAGATAAGCTGGGCATTATTTCGGAGGAAGAGTACGAGGATTCTATCCAGGAAGAGATCGACTATTATAAGGAATTCGTCAACGACAAGGATTATTATGACGATGACGACGAGAGCGTTATCTTCAAGACGTATATTGACGCTAAGGGTATCATCAGGGGCTTCAGCTTTGATGAGAATTATAAAGAGCTTCCCTCATGGTATGACGGTGACGACATCAAGGCAAGCGAGTACGGCTCTCACATTTTTGCGGTAGTCGGCAAGGACGGCGATGATGTAAGAGGAGAATTCACTGTTACTGAGAACGGCGAAAAGGACTTTTCATTAGAGCTTTATGCCGAGGAAGAAGGCAAGGATACATACAGCGGTAATATCGACATGACAGTATCCGATTATGAGTACGATTACGATACGTGGGAGTCCACAACTGTTTATAATACCTATACTGTCAAATTCGACGGTTTCGAGATAGTAGACGAGGAAAAGGGCTATTTCAATGCCGATGTTTCTATCGAGATACCCGATGTAGATCCCATAGATCTCAAGTTCCGTTCATCAGGAAAGGAACAGGAAATATCCTACAATATCAGCTTTGACAGCAAGGATTACGGCACAATAACTCTTGGCTTCTCGCACTCGGACAGTGCTTCCGTAGATGTGCCCGACAAGAGCAGCGCTTATATGATCGATGCTGAGAATGCTGATTCGTTCGATCTCAAGGAATATGTTTCGGATTCCGAGGTGGAGAGCTGGCTGAACGGCATCTTCACTAAGATAGGTCTCAAGAGCGATGTTGCCGATGAGGCTTCAAAGCTTCTCACAGAGGAGATATATGACGAGCTCGATGGTCAGAGCGACTATGATTACTGGGACGACTATGACTGGGATTACGACGATGACGACTATGACTGGGATTATGACGACGATGATGACTACGACTGGGATTATGACGACGATGATGACTACGACTGGGATTACGACGACTATGATGATTACGATTGGGACAGCTACGCAACAGGTGTAGAAGCCGAGGACGATGAGGCTTACCTCTATGTTTATGATAAGGACTTCAACGCATATTACTTCGGCTACGCAGGTGCTCCTCTTGCAGAAAATGCTAAGGTAGCAAAAATAACAGGCGACGGCACATACACAGTAAGCGTTACAGCCGATTCGGACTATTATCGTGAGTATTCAGACAATAAAGCGCCTAACGGACTTGATTGCCTGTGGATAGTCATTGATGACCTTGAGGCGGCAGAAGATGCACAGTTTGAGATCAAGTCTATCAAGATCGACGGCAAGGAACAGGCTGTTACAGCTCAGCCCGAAATTGATTATTACAGCGGCGAGGTAGATGTTATCCTTTATTACAGTTATTTTGAGGATTACAACATATTCGATGCTTCAAACATTGCTGAATGGACTGACATTGAGGTCACATTTGAGGTAAAGGGCATGAAATAATAGAATTTCCCCCATGCACAAAAGCATGGGGGATTTTTTTTGCTGTAATCAATGGACAGTGTCTCTGATGATCCAAAGAAAAGGGCAGATATCATCTGCCCCGTAAGATCAATTATTTTTCTATCGGCAATTCGACGGTAAAGGTAGTACCGCTGCCGACAGTGCTTTCTGCACGTACTGTTCCACCGTGATACATTACGCCGTGCTTTACGATAGAGAGCCCGAGACCTGTTCCCTTTATCCTGCGCGAGCGGCTTTTGTCAACGCGGTAGAAGCGTTCAAAAATACGGCTGATGTGCTCCTGAGGTATACCTATACCTGTATCGCTTACGGTTATCCTTGCGGTCATCGGGGCGTGTGATACTTTTACGGAAAGACTTCCGCCGTAAACATTATATTTTACTGCGTTGTCACAGAGATTGTATATTACTTCGCCGAGTATTGTTCTGCTGCCGTTTATATGAACGTGTTCTCCTGACAGCGAGCAGCTCAGATCCTTTTGAGCGGCATTGACCTTAAGCCTGCCGAGGATCTCTTCGGCGAGCTCATAAATGTCGATGTCCTCGGTTTCGTGAGGAGCTGCGTCCTCATCGAGCTTTGAAAGCGAGATGATATCGTTGATAAGTGTTATCATCCTTTCGGCTTCGGCTCTGATATCTCCTCCGAATCGCGGAACATCGTCTGCCTCTACCATACCTTCGGCGAGCATATCTGATATGCCGTATATTGTAGTCAGCGGAGTTTTCAGTTCATGCGAAACGTTCGAGGTGAACTCTCTTCGCATTACTTCGAGCTGCTGTTTTTCTGTAACGTCCATTACAAAGACTACTATTCCGCAGAGCATTCCCGTACCTGAGGCGGGGCTGGCGATGACAGCTCTCTCTCCGCCGTCGGCTTTTACAATGCACTCCGAACGGACTCCGCCGAGCGCGTTGAGCAGACATCTGCGGAACACATCAGAATTATTCAGAGCATAAACGCTTTGCCCGTCTGTGAACGAGGGGTTGCCGAGAAGCTCCAGAGCTGCATAATTAGATGACAGAACATTGGTCTTGGGGTCGATAATGATCAGCCCTTCACTCATGTTTTCTGTTATAAGGCTGAGCTGTTCGCGGCTTTGAGAGAGCTGTTCGAGCTGGCGTGCTACCTTTATGTTTTGCGTGCGAAGCTTATCGACCAGCGGAGAAAGCTCCTTATAGCTTTTTTCTATTACAGGTCGGTCGAGGTCGATATCGTTGACAGGCTTTACTATACTGCGCGATACTGCCATTGCGTAAAGAGCCGAGATAAGTGCGGTTATAACGAGAATAAGCAGGAGAGGTCTGAGCGTGCTCATCATCTGTGCGATGAGTGAATTGTGTACGCTTGATACTCTTATGATAGTTCCGTCGGATAGTTTTACGGCATGATTGAGAGTGGTTTTCATAATAGTATCGGAATATCGGTCAGAACTTCCCTCGCCGTTTTCGGCGGCTTCGGAGACTTCCTTCCTGTCGGAATGATTGCCGAGGTCGGCAGGGTCTTCCTCGGAATCGTATATTACCTTTCCGCTTTTGCTTATCCAAGTAACTCGTATATCATCGTTGAAATCGGCTTCATCGAGAAAGCGCCCGCCGTTCATCTCGACGGCTTCGGCTATTATTTCCGCTTCAGTGCATATTTCTGCTTCGAGCTTATCTGTAGAATAATCGTGAAGCACAGCCGTAACAAGAAGAACTGCTATGATGACTGATATGCCGGAAATTATCATTATGCTCAGAAGTATTCGTTTGGTCAATCAGTCGTCACCTGCCTTATATCCGACTCCGCGGATAGTCTGTATTATACTGCCGCAGACTCCCAGCTTTGAGCGGAGAGTTCTGATATGAACGTCTACGGTACGGCTTTCACCTGAGAAATCGTATCCCCATATCTCGCGCAGAAGTGTATCGCGGGAAAAGACCTTTCCCTTATTTTTCGTGAGAAACAGAAGAAGCTCATACTCCTTGAGCGTGAGACTGATTTTTTCGCCGCTTGCCGATACCTCATGCTTGGATGGATAAATGAACAGGCTTCCGATGCTTATGGCAGCTGAGCCTTCGGGCGGTTCCTCCTGAGTTCTTCTCAGCATAGCCTTTACGCGGGAGATGAGCTCCATAGTTCCGAACGGCTTTGTAATGTAGTCGTCGGCACCGCTGTCGAGACCCTCTACCTTGTCAAGCTCAGAACCTTTTGCTGTGAGCATGATGACGGGAAGCTTTTTTGTTTCCGTTTTACTGCGCAGCTTTTTCAAAACGGATATACCGTCCTCCTCGGGCAGCATTCTGTCCAACAGCAAAAGTCGTGGAAGCTTTCTTTCAACGGCCCTGTAAAGCTCAGACGGAACTGCGAAGCCTTCTGCTTCTATATCGGCTTTTCTGAGCGCATATATCACAAAGTTGCGTATGCCTTCCTCATCTTCAAGAAGATATATCATTTTACAGCCTCCTAACGCAATGCTTCATATATAATTAGTATAAGACTTTTCTTCAAAAAATTCAAGTGGAGAGTGTATTTTCTATTGCGTTTTTTTTATATTTGTGGTAAAATGATATATATTCTGTTTGGAGGGATCAAAATGAACGAATTTGAGAATAAAAATATTGATGATATTGAAGAGGAAGCGGAAAATTACATCACCCTTACCGATGACGAAGGGCAGGATATATCCTTTGAGATCATCGGTACTGCCGATTACGAGGGACACACATATGCTGTCATGATACCGTTTGACGAAGAGGACGATGAGGTCGTGATACTTGAAATGATACCCGCAGATGAGCCGGATCAGTTTGAATTTCTCTCGGTAGATGACGATGTGCTGCTTGGCGAGATATTTGAAGAATTCAAGAAGAACTACAGCGGAGAATACGAGTTTGAATAAATATCGTTACCCTGCCTGATGCTTCCGGCAGGAGCTTTTGAGAATATATTTATCAGGCGTATATGAATATCTGCCGGACTTCTCTTTTTGCTGAGATGTCCGGCATTTTTGCGCCATAACATTCATTTTATCGGTGCTGACAAAAAACGCGCTCTGAGATACGGAGCGCGAAAATGCTGTCAGTTCTGATGCCCATTGTCCTGAAAGCAGATGAAATAATGCGGAGTTTATAGCTGCATAAGCGCATAAGCCTATTTTTCACATATGATGCGGTATTTATCAGGACGCCTGTCGCGGAATAATCCCCAGCTCAATCTCATCTCATCTATCGCATCAAGATCGAATGAGGCTGATATAGCGGAATCTCCGCTGCGTCCGCACTCGCTTATTATTTCTCCGGTCTCGTTGGTAATGAACGACGAACCGTAGAACGTAAGTGAGGAGCTCTGACCGCCGTTTGCTTCACATGGTTCTACGGTTTCGGTGCCAAATCTGTTTGCCGCAATTACAGGGACTGCATTTGCCGCAGAATGTCCCTGCATACAGCGCCTCCAATGTGGCATACTGTCACATTCAAGGACAGGCTCCGAGCCTATTGCCGTAGGATAGAGGATAAGCTCTGCACCGTCAATTGCCATACATCTTGCTGCCTCGGGGAACCACTGATCCCAGCATATTCCTACTCCTATACGTGCAAATCTGGTATCCCACACCTTAAAACCGGTATCGCCGGGGGTGAAATAAAACTTTTCCTGATAATAGTGATCGTCGGGGATATGAGTTTTGCGGTAAATACCGAGGATAGTACCGTCAGCGTCTATTACGGCGACTGAGTTGAAAAGCCTGTTGCCGTCACGCTCATAGAAGCTTATCGGAAGAACTGCTCCAAGCTCTCTTGCAAGTGAGGAAAAATGCCTTACCGCGTCATTGTCTCTTACGCTTTTTGCGAATGAGTAATATTCATACCTGCGTTCCTGACAGAAATACTGCCTTTCAAAAAGCTCGGGGAGCAGTATGATATTCGCGCCTTTTTCAGCTGCGTCACGGACAAGCTTGTCCGCGAGCTTGATATTTTCGTTTATATCCTTTCCGCAGTGCATCTGCACTGCGGAGACAGTTACATTTCGCATATTATATTTACCTCGTATCACAGCGGTATCTGCTGCGTTATGCAGTGTATATTTCCGCCGCCTTTTATTATTTCCGCTGCATTTATGGGTATGATCTCGCGATCCGGCAGCAAACCTTTCATTATGCTCACGGCACGTGCGTCGCTCTCAGAGTTTTCGCCCCCGAACTGCGGCAGCAAAACTATATCATTCGCGAAGAAGAAGTTTACATAAGATGCGGCAAGCCGTTCACCGATCTCACGCACGTCCTCTCCCTCCTCGAATATATAGCCCTCAAGATCGTTCCGGGTGACGCATACGGGCACATCGGGTATAGGGAGCTTATGTACTTTGATTCTGCGCCCCTTTGCGTCGGTTGAATTTTCAAGCACTTTCAGACAGGCATCGGAAAGATCATACTGCGGATCATTCACATTGTCTGTCCAGGCAAGCACGACCTCGGCAGGTCTGATGAATGCACAGATATTGTCCACATGTTCGTTAGTTTCGTCATTGTATATGCCTCTTGGCAGCCATATGACCTTTTCAGCACCGAGATATGCGCATAGCCTGCTGTCTATTTCTTCTTTTGAAAGCGAGGGATTACGTCCCTGACTGAGCAGACAAGCCTCAGTTGTGAGGATAGTCCCTTCTCCGTCGGAGTGTATCGAGCCGCCCTCAAGAACGAAGCTGCCTGCGTTTAGGCATTCAAAGCCGGAGTGCTTGCAGAAGCTCTCTGCAAAGGCGTCGTCGAGTTCCCAGTGAGAGTACAGCCCGTCGAATTCTCCGCCCCAAGCGTTGAATTTCCAGCTTATTCCGTGTATGCTGCCTGTACTTTTGTCTTTCACAAAGGTAGGAGCGATATCTCTTGCCCATGCGTCATTCGCAGGTATCCTGACAAGCTTTATCCTGTCTGTTTTATGAAGGAGCACCTGAGCTGCCCGGAGCGTGTTTTCGCTGACGGCAACGTATACGTCCTCATGTTTTGCGATAGTGTTTATTATCTGCGCAAAGACCTTTTGTGCAGGGACTGCGCCGTATCCCCACGATCCGGGACGTTCGGGAAAGATCAGTATTGCAGCCCTTTGCTGCGAGAATTCTGCGGGCATAAAAAACCTGTACATTATGATAATCGCTCCTTGAAATCGCTGTATGAAAAGCTTTTTACGAGCCTGTAGGTCCCGTCGGTATGCAGGATGCCTATATCGGGGAGAGGCATTCCGTTGAAGGTGTTATTTTTGACCATTGAATATATCGCCATATCCTCAAAGCAGATCCTGTCTCCGATCCGGAGCGGCTCGTCGAAGCTGTAATCGCCTATGATATCTCCCGCTAAGCAGGTTCGTGATGAAAGCCGGTATGTATGAGCCTTTTCGCAAGGCTTTCCGCTCATGTATAGCGGAGGACGATACGGCATTTCCAGAACATCGGGCATATGGCACGCTGCCGAAGCGTCGAGTATGGCGATATCCATGCCGTTATGCACGATATCCTCTACCTGCGTTACGAGATAGCCTGCATTGAGCGCTGCCGCTTCGCCGGGTTCCAGATATACCTGTACATCATACTTTTCGCTTATATGCGTTATCAGACGTTTGAGCAGTTCTCTGTCATAGTCCGGGCGGGTAATATGGTGTCCGCCGCCGAAGTTCACCCATTTGCATTTATGAAGGTATTCTCCGAAGCTTTCCTCCACAGCGTATATAGTTTTTTCAAGCGCATCGGAATTCTGTTCGCAGAGCGTATGGAAATGTATCCCGTCAACGCCTGAGAATTCATCGTCAAGGAAATTCTCCTTTGTGACGCCGAGTCTTGAAAACGGTGCACAGGGGTCATATATCGGCTCGTTCTGAGTAGAGCATTGAGGATTTATCCTTATGCCTATGCTTTTACCGCGGCACCTGTCCCTGAATCTGAACAGCTGCGCGAATGAATTGAATATGATATGATCGGCAGTTTCGGCTATCTCGTCGAACTCGCTTTCTTTATATGCGGGGCAGAAAACATGAACCTCTCCACCGAATTCCTCACGTCCGAGTTTTGCCTCATAGAGACCGCTTGCAGCAGTTCCGGAAAGATAACTGCGCATAAGGGGATAAAGCGCGAACATTGAGAAAGCCTTCTGCGCAAGCAGTATCCTACAGCCTGTCTGCTCCGCGACCTCGCGCAGTATTTCAAGATTTGCGATGAGCTTCTTCTCGTCAACGACATATGCGGGCGTTGTGATATTCTCAAAAGCTCCTGTCACCAATAATTTTTCGTTCATAAAACCTACCACATATCAATTGAGATCGTTGATCTGTTTCCTTTCCTTAGAAAAGGCGAGGCAAACAGATTCAGTCTACGAGCACAGGATTTTCATTGACCTGCCACGGCAGACCGTATTTGCCCAGTGCTTCCATATAAGGATCCGGGTCGAACTCCTCGACGTTGAATACGCCTGCGCCCTTCCATATTCCTCCTGCTACCATTGCAGTTCCTATCATCGCGGGAACTCCTGTCGTATATGATACCGCCTGCGCACCTGTTTCCTTGTAGCATTCCTGATGATCGCAGACATTGTAAATGTAGATATTACGCTCTTTACCGTCCTTTATGCCGCGGAAGATGCAGCCGATGTTGGTTTTGCCGACAGTACGCGGGCCGAGGGAAGCGGGGTCGGGAAGAAGCGCTTTCAGGAACTTTATCGGTACTATCTCCCTGCCTTCAAAGTTTATGGGCGCAGTGCCGAGCATACCTACATTCTGCAGGCAGTTCATGTGAGTAAGATATGACTGACCAAAGGTCATGAAGAAGCGAATGCGCTTTACATTCGGGATATTCTTTGCGAGTGACTCTATTTCCTCGTGGTGTAGCAGATACATATCCTTCATACCCACGCCGTCGAAGTTGTATTCGCGCTTTATTTCCATAGGAGCTGTCTCTATCCAGCGTCCGTCCTCCCAGTAGGAGCCGTTTGCCGAGACCTCACGGAGGTTTATCTCGGGGTTGAAGTTAGTAGCGAAGGGATAGCCGTGGTCGCCGCCGTTGCAGTCGAGGATATCTATATAGTGTATCTCGTCGAAATAGTGCTTGAGGGCATACGCGGTGTAAACGCTGGTCACTCCGGGGTCGAAGCCTGTTCCGAGGAGAGCTGTCAGACCTGCCTTTTTGAATCGCTCGTCATAAGCCCACTGCCATGAATAATCAAAATATGCAGTAAAGCCCTTTTCACGGCAGCGCTTTTCATATATAGCCCTCCACTCGGGGTCATCGGTATCCTCTGCCTCATAATTTGCGGTATCAACATAGTTAGCACCGCATTCAAGGCAGGCGTCCATTATTGTGAGATCCTGATAGGGGAGTGCCACATTAAGGACGGTATGCGGCTTGAACTCCTTCATCAGCGCAACAAGAGACTCAAAGCTGTCTGCATCGACTGTAGCTGTGGTTATCTCGGCATTTGTGGACGGAGCAAGCTTTTCCGCTAAGGCGTCACATTTGGATTTTGTGCGGCTTGCAAGGAGTATCTCGGTAAATATCGGATTCTCGCAGCATTTGTGTATAGCGACGGTAGCAACTCCGCCGCAGCCTATTACCATAAGTTTCATTATTTTACCTCCTGTTTCTTTTCTTGTCTTTCTTCCTCTTCAAGCAGATCCTCTACATATTTCGGCAGCATAAAAGCGCCGGTATGCAGGTTTGTTGTATAGTACCATGTTTTCAGTCCCCGTGCCTTCCAGCGCTTTGCGTCGAGGTCGTGCAGAGGGTGATATTTTTTTGACGCAAATCCAAACAGCCAGTAGCCGGAAGGACAGGTCGGGATATGCGCCTGATATACACGGCTTATGGGGAATGATTTGTATGCCTTGCGGTGCATTGCGCGGCAGGTATCCTCGTCCTCGTCGAAGAAAGGGCTTCCGTGCTGATATACCATTATGCCGTCGCTTTTGAGGGCTTTGTAGCAGCTTCCGTAGAACTCCTTGGTAAAGAGCCCTGCCGTATGCCCGAGAGGATCGGTGCTGTCGTTGATTATAAGATCATATTCGTCCTGCTTTCCGCGCAAGAATCTAAGTCCGTCGCGGTTGGAGACAACTACTCTCGGATCGTCGAGCCCTTTTGCGTTATCCGGGAAAAACTCCCTGCATACACGAATGAACATCTCATCAGGCTCAACAACGTCTATATGCTCTATCTCATCATAATATGACAGCTCGCGGGCAACTCCGCCGTCGCCGCCTCCTATAACGAGCACTCGTTTTACGTTTGGGTGGACAGCCATCGGAACATGAACGATCATTTCATCATATGTGAATTCGTCCTTCTCTGAGAAGATGACGCTTCCGTCCGATGTGAGAAATCTGCCGAACTCTTCAGACTCAAATACATCTATTCGCTGAAAATCGCTTGTGCCGCTGAAAAGCTGTTTTTCCACACGTATAGACATTTTCACGTTTTCAGTATGCATTTCCGAAAACCAAAAATCCAACTCACTTCACCTCTGTCAAAAGTCTTTCAAAACATTGAGCTTTTCTATCTCAGGGTCTTCAGGTCCCTGCATGGAGCAGCCCTTATCCTTAGCAAAAAGTATATAATCTATTATCTCATCGGTTATCTGTTCGCCGGGTGCAAGTATAGGTATTCCCGGAGGGTAGCACATTACGAACTCTCCGCATATCCTGCCGGCAGTTTCGCGTATCGGCAGAAGCTCCTTATCTGCGTAAAACGCTCTTTGAGGAGTCGCCGCAACTATAGGAGCGATGTACTCGGCATTGTGAAGCATTGAGCTTTTGCGTGAATACAGCCTTTTTATATCCTCAAGAGCTCCTACAAGCCTTTCTATCTCCTGTATCCGGTCGCCGATAGAAATGTAAGCGAGTATATTTCCGATGTCGCCGAATTCTATCTGTATGTCATACTCATCGCGAAGAAGATCGTAAACCTCAATTCCGGTAAGTCCCATATCCCGCGTGTAGACCGAGAGCTTGGTAACATCGAAATCATAGATACTGCTGCCGTTCACAAGGTCCTTGCCATAGGCATAATATCCGCCTATTGAGTTTATTTCCATTCTCGCGTATTCCGCAAGCGTTGTGACCTTTTCAAATGATTCTCTTCCCCTCAGGGCAAGATTGCGGCGGGAAATATCAAGGCTTGACAAAAGCAGATATGAAGCGCTGGTAGTCTGGGTAAGATTTATTATCTGCTCCACATAACGCGGGTTGACTGCCCTTCCGAGAAGCAGCAGGGAGCTCTGGGTAAGGCTTCCGCCGGATTTGTGCATAGATACCGCTGCCATGTCTGCTCCTGCTTCCATTGCCGAAACAGGAAGAGCCTCATAGAAATAAAGATGAGTTCCATGTGCTTCGTCCACAAGCACCATCATATCGTGAAGATGTGCGATATCAACTATAGAGCGCAGGTCAGAGCATATTCCGTAGTAGGTAGGATTATTTACAAAAACCGCAACCGCATCGGGATTTTCCACTATTGCTTTTTCAACGAGGTTCGTTTCCATGCCGAGTGCGATGCCGATGTGATTATCCACATCGGGATTTACATATACAGGCACAGCTCCGCACAGAACAAGTGCGTTTATAACGCTCTTATGGACGTTTCGGGGAAGTATCACCTTATCTCCTGCCTTGCACGTTGTAAGTATCATGCTTTGTACAGCAGATGTAGTTCCTCCGACCATGAAATAGGCATAAGCGGCGCCAAAGGCGTCTGCGGCAAGCTGCTGTGCGTCATATATTACTGATACAGGGTGGCAGAGATTGTCAAGAGGTTTCATTGAATTTACATCAAGGCTCACACACTGCTCTCCGAGCAGCTTGACAAGCTCGGGATTTCCCCTGCCGCGTTTATGTCCCGGAACATCAAACGGAACAACACGCTGTTTTCTGAATCTTTCAAGCGCCTCATAAACGGGGGCTGATTTTTGTTTTTCAATATTCATCTTTACATACTTCCAAAAAAATAAAGTGATACATAATCGTATCACTTTAACAGTCTTATCCTACAGGGGTATAGCTACCTCGAATGATTTTTCGGACTATGCCGCTTCTTATTGACCGTTTCACAAGTGACCTGATTATGAAGTTATCATCTTATAAAATTTGAGCTTTTAACTCAATCAATAATGCAGTTTTCACGCTGCTTCGGCATCTGACCCGCCTGTCCGCAAGGCATATTATATTGGTCAGTTTGAATTATATCATATTTTGTGTTTTTTGTCAAGCTTATACCGGATACGTGGACAAAAAATCGCGCCCCAGAAAACTGAGACGCGACTTACCCGCGGGGAACTCCCCACTGGAGCTGATGATCGGATTTGAACCGACGACCTACGCCTTACCAAGGCAATATAAATAATTGTTTTTAGCCTGTTTTTTGCGGGTTTTCCGAAATCTTGACACCCTTGTGACACTCCTCGATGTAGTCATCAAGCCTGTTAATCTGGCGCTGCTTGTGCTGCGAATCGAGATGAGTATATATCGCGAGAGTAGTATTGATATCTGCATGGCCTGCCTGTTCTTTGGCTGTCAATACGTCAACGCCTGCAAGATAAAGCATGGTAATGTATGTGTGACGCAGCCAGTGTGCCGTTATGCGCGGAATGACCATTGGTATCTTCTTAGGCGCAAACCGGGTATTCGGTTTTTTGTATGCTTCCGGTTTCCCTGTGAGCTCGTTCGGTACGATGACGTGAGAAAAGTCACCGTATTTGAAATTGAGCTCTGCCAGATAACTGTCCCATAGCCTTTTCCATGCGCTGTCAGAAAGCATTGTCCCCTGTGCCGAGGGGCAGACCAGCATATTATTGCCGTGATCGACAGCTCTGAGGTAGTCTGTAAGCCGCTGCGGGATATAAACGATCCGCTCTCCAGCTTCTGACTTCGCGCCCTTTTTGACCGAGAGTTCACTGCCTAACGATTCGACGGACTTGTTGACAGATATCGTTCCGGCATTGAGGTCGATATCTTTCCACAGCAGCGGTATCAGCTCTCCGCGCCTGAGTCCCGCGTACATCATTATCATTGCAGCAGTCTGAGCCCGATGCGGAGTATCCACTATCCACTGCTGCTCGTTCTCAGTGAGCGCGCGCCGAGCTTTTGTGGGATTCGGCGACTTTTTGGGAATACGCACAGCCTTTGCGGGGTTATAGTCAATGATTCTGTTATCCTCAGCAAGCTGCATTACTTGCGAGCACATACTTTTTATCTGCTTGAGAGTGTACTCAGCGAGCTGTGGATTGTCGATGATGATGTCCTGGATATCCTGAGTTCGTATTTTCGATATCTGATATGCATAGAGGCGCTTTATGTACTTCTCTTTTGATGTGTACGAACGGTATTTCTTATCGGATATCTCCATTTTCTTGAGCCGGAGCCAGCGCTGCACCCACTCTCCGAATGTCTCGCGCTGAGCCATGACGTCGAGCCCCTTGCCGAGCTGAATACGCACCTCGTCGAGCTTCGCATTGAGCTCTTTCTGCGTGGACGCATAGACGTACTTATAGCGGGTCTTTCCGTCTACGCTGCCAAGTGATATCTTTGCTTGCAGCCGCCCGTCGCTGCGAACCTTGTTTCGTGTTTTTGCCATTAAATGCACCCCTTTTCTTGACATGGCGAGAAAGACGTGCTATAATTACATTTGCAGTGATGTGTGTAATAGCACGTCCGGTCCCTCGTCAGTGTTGGCACACCGGCGGGGGATTTTTTTGTTTATTCTAAGTTATCGACTGCGTACTGAGCTTCCTCGGGAGTAAAATGCTCACCATACTCGGAAACAAGCTGCTCATATATCCTATCTTTCGACATAGCCATATTATCTTGATATGATTTAGCTTTTTGTAAAGCGTTATAATTGAAATCAGCAGTCAGATTATCAATAGCGTACTGCGCTTCCTCAGCAGTAAAGCTTTCACCATACTCCGATGTGAGCTGTTCATAGATCCTCGCTTTTGACATATACATACTATCACTGTATGACTGTGCTTTTTGTAGAGCATTTTCGTTAAAATCAGCAACCATGTTGTCGATAGCATATTGAGCTGCTTCTACAGAAAAGCCCTCGCCATATTCAGAGGTCAACTGAGTAAACACGCGATTTTTAGACATATACATATTGTTTGCATAGCTCTCAGCTTTGCTCAAGGCGTTGGCATATTCTTTTGGAATAGACTCGTCGGGCGTTTCAGTTTTTTCTTCGGTCTTTTCTATTGTAGTTTCTGGTATAATTGTCTCAGTACGAGTAGTTGTAGTGGCTTTAACTTTCTGAGTTGAAGTAGTAACTACTGCATTGTTATTTTTAAACTGCATTGTGGTAAATATTTCTTTTATAATATCATCGTATTCTGATTTAATTTCAAAAGAATATAGATGATTGTTTATAAGAAAGTCATAGCAGTAAATAGAATAATTATCTGAATCACTTTTATATTCAAACGTGCTTTTAAGCATTTCTATGCCATTTTCAGTTACATAATGCAAATCTGTATTAGTTGCTTCACGTAGCGATACTTGTGTTTTTAAATATGTCCCGCTATTTGATAAATCTGTGCGCTCCTCACAATCTAAACGCAACCCGCTTTTACTCGAAAAATGCAGATCGTAGAATCCGGGATCATCTTCTCCAAGCATACTATATACAGTCCAATCTTCAGGGATCTGTAAGGTGAATTCCTGAAAATCAACGGATTGTAATTCTCCGGTTAAGGTGTCTTCTGCTTCTGATGATGAAACCATATTTTCGTCACTTGATTCAACGCGGTTATTAGAACTGTCCGCACAACCGGTGAACATAACCAGAGAAGAAAGAACCGTCAGCATACAAATTAACTTTTTCATAGCGTCCCTCTTTTATTATTTATCATTACTATTGAGCCTTTTCTAATATTCTTCTTGTATATTCGGTCATCTCGTCAACCTTTGCTGAGATGTGAACTACTGAAAGAATAAGAATAATCGAAATAACAACAACTAAAGCGATAATTATAATTGTAGATGTATTCATTCAAATGCCTCCTATCGTCATTATTTCACCGACTTAAACAGATTTGATTATTTTCTTGACCACTCCCATGATCTTGATCTCGTCGAGCTTAGTGCCTGAAAAAACCATCGGAGGATAAACCGGATTGATAGACTCCAGTGTCAGCTTATCTTTTGACTGGAACGCTCGCTTCACAAAGCCGTTATCTTCTCCGCATACAACAGCGACAACAATATCGCCGTTCTCGAAGTAATCCTGCTTGTGAACTATAACAAGGTCGTCCTCCTCAATTTTAGGAAACATTGAATCGCCCTTCACGACGACAGCAATGGTCTTCTCAGCTTCACTCGGTTTACTTAAATATATAGGCTCATATCCTATAATCTTACTATCAGCATAAGCGCCGAAGCCGGCAGAGGCGGAGCTGAAAATCGGTATCATGTAGATATTCTTCTTATCAAGGATATTAAAGCCAAGATATTCTCTTTTTGTGGTTAGGGATTTCTCAGCTATGGGGAGATCTTTGTCCTGCTCTGTTTTGGTGAGCTCTTCTTCAAAGCCTAATAAAGAAAGAGGAGAAACTTCAAGAATTTCTGCTATTCTTTTGATTTGGCTTCTTGGGATATCACGCTCACCTTTTTCTATTTTATTAACAGACGATCTTGACTTATAGCCAAGTTTTTCAGCAAGTTCTTCTTGGGTCATGTTTTTGGCTGTTCTTGCTTGTTTTATTTTTTCACCTATTGTCACGGTATCACCTCCTTAACGGTATTATATCATTTGTTTCCGCTCATGTCAACATTTATTTACATTGAGTAAAAATAAATTGACATAGTAGACAAAAAGACAACGTAATATTTGTGCAAATTTTAGTGTAAAAACACGTTGACATTTGCGCCTACATGATGTATAATTTCATTGTAGACTAAAAAACTACAGAATAAGTTGGGAGGTGATAAATTGAACAGTCAGATTCTGAATGAAAAAATTGAGAAGAGCGGATTATCGAAAAATACGATTGCAGAAGAACTTGGGCTTACAAGGCAAGGGCTTTATAATAAGCTCTGTGGCATTAGGGAGTTCAAGGGCTCTGAAATCAAAAAGTTGATACAGCTTCTCAGTCTGACAGCACAAGAACAGCAGGCAATTTTTTTTGCCAACGATGTAGGCGAAAACGCCAACTAAAAGAAAGGGGCGTGAGAAAATGAAACGCGAAAACTACGTATACAACTGGACGGAAGTCCCTGTGATAGTCGACGTCGGGTATGTATGCCGCATACTGGGCGTAACGGCTGATACAGTGCAGAAACTTCTGCGCAGCGGAACACTGAGGGGTTTCAAGGACTGACAAACCCACCAACTAAAGAAAGGAGGGGGAGAGGGATGAAAGGAGAAAACGAGACCGAATACGAAAGCCTTCAGAAGAGAAAGGCAGCATATAAAAGAGAAGCGATATTAAGCTGGATAGCGATTATAGTGTCGCTGCTGTGCCTAATACCGCCGGTATTGGAGTTCATAAATAAAATTAATGGCTGAAATAGTTGATTATTGTAAACGTGAGAGCTATTGCTGAAATCACAATAGCTATCCATGACCTGATTGAAGTCCACTTTACGGTTGAGTGAGCAAATCGGTACTCTTCAAAAGCGATTATACCTGAATTTGTTATTTGATACATATCTGAAAACTGAACAATATCCTCTTTCATTCCAGTTATTTCAACACTAATGAGCTTTTTACTGTATAGGCTATCTCGTTCATTACTTTCAGGCAATACCATATTTTTTCTATAAAGCTTTTTAAGCAATGAGTATTCTTTTTTGGATATCTGCAAATTATTTCACCTCCCTCCGCAAATATTATACCACACAGCGGAGCAGGTGACAATAAACAGGTAAACCGTACAACCCACACCGCATACAATTGAACGAAAGGAGTTGTTACTATGGCAAAAAAACAGGAATACAAGGTAGTCAGCTATGTAATGCTTGACGGTGAACCTCACAAGTTTGACGAGCTCGACGACAAGACCCGTGAGAGCTGCGTGAAGAAAATGCTCAATAATATGAGCAGGACACTCAGCGACTACTATTCTAATCATCTTGACGAGGCGGAGCAGCTCGCGAAGCAGCCATTTGTTAAGGTGGCAGGCTGAGTCCCCAAATCGGGGACTGCGGACAAGCTATGAAAGGAGCGTGACACAAATGAAACGCGAAAACTACGTATACAACTGGACGGAAGTCCCTGTGATAGTCGACGTCGGGTATGTATGCCGCATACTGGGCGTAACGGCTGATACAGTGCAGAAACTTCTGCGCAGCGGAACACTGAGGGGTTTCAAGGTCGGTCGCGATTGGAGAATATGCAAATCCGACATCATGGCGTTTATCGGCGAACAGGAGGCAACAGCATGAAACTATACAAAATCACACTAATAGACCGCTACGGCTCGCGGCAGGTCGTGACGCTTGCGGGAAGCAGCCTGTACGAGGCAATGAAAAACATCGAGCTCGACCCGGGGTGGACGTTCGAGGGCTACAGCGTAATGGGGGTGAGCGGCGATGTATGAAATAGCAGTAACAGCGGCGGTGTTCGCAGCGGCGTTCCTTCTTTTGGCGGCAGCTGCTAAAGCGCGTGAGCTCTACGCCGAATACGTCGAGTGGAGCACACAGAAGAACCGGGCTAAGTACCGTGCGCCGGCTTACACCGATATGGAGAGGCGCTGGGCGATAAAGCAGAGCCGTGAAACACTATGGACGGAGGTGAACAGACGATGCAAATGACAGAAAGTGAAGTGAAAGTAAACGTCCTGCAAGCCAAGGATCAGAGGGCGCAGGTAAAGATATGTGCACAGCTCAATGCCGTCGGCGAGGACGTTATAAGGGATATCCTGCGGAAGCAAGGTGTAGACCTGCGGAGGCTGACCGGATCAAGCAAGCTGACGCAGAGCAAGACAAGAAGCAGCAGACCTGTCAAAAATACAGACGAGAAGCAGATAACGATCGCGGACGCAGTCGCAGTGATAAAGGCTCAGATCGCGGAGATCAACCGGCAGCAGTACGAGCTCGATATGCGCAAGGCTGACCTTTACAAGACTATCTGGGATATGCTCGGGGAGGTGGAGTGATGAAAGCAGTAAAAATTGAAAGCTACCGCGTGAGTGAGATCGACATCGAGAACACTCTCGAAGCCTTGCAGAACGCTGTTGACGGTTACATAGAAACGGTTCCGATGAGGTTTATACCGCCTGATAAAGCCGTGATGATCGTTAACGAGGAAGGCAGGCTGAGAGGCTTGACAATGAATCGCACCGCTTCCTTATATGCCAATACGCTGATAGTCGGTACCGCCCTTGTCGTTGGCGTAGACGGAGAGGAGTTTACGGACCTTCCTGAGGACGTTAAGCAGCGTA
>R05__coassemble_41_pt1 | contig 70240 bp, 64 predicted proteins | sample R05__metabat2_low_PE_032 | metagenome-assembled genome bin R05
GAGGTCGTGGCGTATGGATGTCCGCGGCTCGCAGGTTTGTTGCCCACACCGATCTTGCTGCACACTTATGCGCTGCTATTCAATTTTCAAGTTTGTCGAAGTGCTTTATTGCCCTTCACTAAGTAGCCGTTGTGAAGGGCTGTTTTTGGCAATCATTTCAAAATATCGGCAATTTTAACAATCCAAAAACTGATTGTTCGACGCGGTATCAGTAATATTGACGAAACATCTTCTTGTTTCATATTCATAATCTTACACAAGTAATAAGCTCGTCGCTGTTCCGGACGCAGCTCGGACAACTGTCTTCTCTTATCAATGTCCGTTATGTACTCATGCCAGTTTTCTTCAATATTGCACTCATCAATGTTTGAATCATCACTTTGAAGAGTCTCCTCATATTCTGAAAGATCCGTTTTCTTTTCAAAGTAAGCTCTGTCTGAACGAAAAGTCTTATAGTCAAACTCCCATATAGCTGTTATCTGCTCATCAGTCATGCCGAGTTCCCGATAGAGCTTTTCGTTTTTCTGCCATTCAGCATCGAACTTCTTCTTTTCAAGCCCATGATTATATCCCATTTGTGTCCTTCCTGCGGACACAAAAAAGGAGCCTGCATATATTCTGTACGCAGACTCCGAGTTCACCTGATTATGACATAACAAGGAAAGGGTACAAAATATATGCTTTTCATTAAGAAAAGCCATATTTGTATCCGCGGCCCTTAATGCATATCAGGCTTTGAATATTATATTCAGCCTCGGTATTCTCTCCCTTGACTGTGTCTATATATTACCATAGAACGCTATGTGAAAACAGACATAAAAAATAGGAGTTGTTTTTTGTACAACTCCTTGATAAATGTGTATTTCATTTTTGATTCATAGGTCGTTTCTCACAATTATTAGAGATTTAATGTGATGATATAATGATAATCAAGAAAAAATCGGCGATTTTACTCCTATTTTTAATAAGAGTATTCCCCCAATTTTTTGTAAAGAAAAAGGAGACGTGAAAGCCTCCTTTTTGATCAACATTTTATTTTAACTTGCTATAATCCTCGTTGGAAACAGATCCGCACCATTCTGTACTACTATCCTCACCCTGAATCTCAACCGCAAGATGAGCAAACCAACTGTCCTTTGTTGCACCGTGCCAATGTTTGACTTCGGCTGGGATATTTACAATATCGCCCGGATTTAGTTTTCTCGGCTCTTTTCCGTATTCTTGATACCAGCCGCGACCGCCGATACAGATCAGCATCTGACCTCCGCCGTTTTTTGCGTGGTGAATATGCCAGTTATTGCGGCAGGCAGGCTCAAAGGTCACATTGTATATCGGTATCTGTTCAGTAGAAACAGGCGCAAGATAACTCTGACCTACAAAGTAGTCGCCGTAGGGATTCGGCTCGCCTATGGGGAACATGATCTCGCTCTGGAATCTGTCCTTATCTGAAACGACAGGAGCATTATCCGCATAGACTTCCTTTGCGATGTTGAACACCGCCCAGGCGTGCGGCCAGCCTGCATAGAACGCAACGTGGGTGATGATAGCTGCCATTTCTTTCTGCGAAACGCCGTTATTCCTAGCGTTTTGAATATGATAGCGGATAGAATTATCCGTCACGCCCTGAGACATCAATGCAACGACCGTGATGATACTGCGTGTTTTCAGGTCGATATCGGTATTGTTCCAGTTCTCTCCGAAAAGAATATCATCATTGAAATGGGCAAAGTCGGGAGCAAACTCGCCGAGCTGATCTCTGCCTGCTGTCTGTACTATCTTTTCAGCCATTGTGCTTCACTCCTTAATCTTTCAGATCATCTCTGATAAAGTGCGTTGGATTCCACGCCTCTTTCTCAGGCAGACCATACTTTTCCTTGCCAAGAGCAATGGATTTCATCAGGAAAGACATATTCATTGCGAGGTTTCTCATTGTCTGCAATCCCTCTGCATCGAAAGCGGCTTCGCCTGTCTGTCTGCCGTGAACGCTGTTCCAGTATGTGCTTGAAGCGACAGGCATACCGCAGATTGTAAAGTATTTGTTAAGCTCATCGAAAGTCGCTGAACAGCCTCCACGTCTTGCTACAACAACGCTTGCACCAACCTTCATTGTCTTGTCAAAATGTGTGCTGTAGAACAGCCTGTCAAGACAAGCGATAAGCGTTGCGTTTGCCGAAGCATAGTATACTGGTGAAGCAACGATCAGTCCGTCCGCTGATTCAAACTTCGGAGCGATCTCGTTGACTGCATCGTCAAACACGCATCGTCCAAGTTCACCACATTTTCCACAGGCGATACAGCCTCGAATATCCTTGCTGCCGATCTGACAGACTTCTGTTTCAATCCCCTCGGTTTCAAATGTCGTGACAAGCTCGTTTACTGCAACCGTGGTATTTCCGTTCATTCTGGGACTTCCGTTGATTATAAGCACTTTCATTATGATTCACTCCTGATATATAATGATACTTGATTTACGTTATTATTCTCTGATATATTTTTTGTCACGATCCGGGTTACCGCCCTCATCGCTGACATATCGTTCCACTGTCATGTGAAGATCATATTTGTCCCGAAGCTCCGCTATCTTCTGCATCATGGGCGATGCATGGTGACGGTCGATAGCCGCCTGATCTGTCCATTCATCTATCAGCAGAACTGTTTCCGGATTATCAAAGGATAGATAATACTCATACCGCAGATTGCCGCCTTCATTTCTAATCGCATCAACCGTTCCGCTCGTAGTCATTTCCTCTGCAAATGCTTTTGCCGAGCCGTTTTTGCCTGTGTATCTGAGATTTACGATAATACTCATTGTATGCTCCTTTTATCAGATGCCAAGTGACTTAACCCATTCCTTCAGCTCACTTACAGACGCATTTGCGCTGAAACGCTTACCATCCTTGATAACCGCACTGTCGGATACGCTGGGGCGAAGATCCTTTGCGGAGTTGCCCATTCCGCTTCCACCGGATGTTGCAAAGAGAATGATAGTCTTGCCCGAAAAATCATAGGCTTCAAGAAATGTGTTGATGATAGTCGGCGCAACATACCACCATATCGGAAAACCAACAAAGATCGTATCATAGTCGGCAATATTTGCATCTGTATCAGCGATAGCAGGGCGGAAAGACTTGTCGTTCATCTCCACAGAGCTTCTGCTTTTCTTATCCTGCCAGTTGAGGTCTGCATCTGTATAGGGTACGGCAGGCTTGATCTCATAAAGATTAGCTCCTGCTGCTTCTGAAAGATTCTTTGCGAGTTTAGCTGTCACGCCGCTTGCGGAAAAATATGCTACTAATGTTTTGCTCATAGTGATTACCTCCTTAGAATTTACCGCCGAATACGGGGAAAAAGCTGTGATCTCCGTAGTCCTTAATATGCTCGATGTTTTTCAGAAGTTCCATATCTTCATCTGAAATAACAAAATCAAGCTCTGCGTTGCTTCTCATGTGGTCTGGATTTGCTGTCTTGGGCAGTACGATCAGACCAAGCTGAATATCGTATCTGATACAAAGCTGCGGAACGGAAACGCCGTACTTGTCAGCCATAGCCTTTATCACAGGATTTTTGAGCGCTTCACCGTGAGCCACGGGAGAATATGCTTCAACAACAATGCCATTGTCCTGACAGTATTTGATAAGCTCAAGCGGAGTATTGGAGATATGGGCAAGTATCTGATTGACCATAGGCTTAACTTCTGCGACTTCACACAGGCTCTCAATATCGCCCTGTAAAAAGTTCGATATACCGATAGCTCTGAGCTTGCCTGCCTTGTAAGCATCAGTCAGTGCTCTCCACGCTTCACGGTTGCCCTCGACATAGCGGTTTTCTGACTGATTGACTTCCTTCCACGGCTGCGGAGAATGAATTATCATCATATCGAGATAGTCAAACCCCATTTTGTGGAGTGTTTCATCTATGCCTTCCGCTGCTGACTGGTAGTCCTTATGCTCCGCTGCGACCTTTGAAGTTACGAATATCTGCTCTCTCGGCACTCCGCAGGTGCGAACGCCCTCGCCGACGCCTCGTTCGTTGCCGTAAGCCTGCGCCGTATCGATGTGACGGTAGCCGATCTCGACTGCGTTTCTTACCGCATCGGCAGCCTTATCATCGTCGATCAGCCATGTGCCGAGTGCAAGTTTCGGGATAATAACTCCGTTTGCCAGTGTAACAGTTTCATTGTAGATCATAAGATTACCTCCATTTATTTATTCAAGTTGAGTGTATCATACCACTCTTTTACTTCGTCTTCTGACGCTCCTGCAGGAAAGCGTCTGCCTTCAATCTGATTTCCGATAGTTACAAGCTCCGAGATGTTTTTTTCACTTGTTTCGATGCCGCTGCTGCCGGATGTGCAGAACGGGATAACAGTCTTATCCGAAAAGTCATAGCTTTCAAGGAAAGTGTCGATAATTCGCGGCTCCTGTCCCCACCATATAGGGTATCCGAGGAATATGGTATCATAGCTGTCGATAGAATCTATCGGGTTTGCAATCTCAGGACGAACAGATTTGTCATTCTGCTCCTGATTTGCACGGCAGGAATCGTTATTGTATTCGATGTCTTCGTCCGTGTAAGGAACAGCAGCTTCGATGACATAGCTGTCAGCATTTGTAATGTCTATAAGGCATTCTGCTATCTTTTCGGTATTTCCTGTGCGTGAGAAGTAAACTACAAGAGTATTGCTGTCTTTGCTTTCGGGGACTTCTGTTGTGTTGCTGTTTGTCTCCGTAACTTCAGGAGCAACTTTATCTTCTTTTGAAGCGGCTGTTGAAGCTGTTTCTGTTGTTTGTTCCTGCTGTGTTGTTGGTTGTTGTTTACTGCTTTCAGCACCTCCGCAGGCTGTAAACAGCACCGCGCAGCTACATAGTGATATAAATGATAACAGCCTTTTCATATTCCAGCTCCGTGTTCTATGTTCCATATAAGGTTATCGAGCTTATCAAGCACGGCCTGTTCCTTGTGTATCGTATCAAGCAGAGCTTTTCTCGTTTTTCTCAGGATACGCACCTTTTCGGCACAGCAGCAGTTGCTTTCACAGCGTTTGAGGAATGACTTTACCTCATCATCATTCATACCAGAGCTTTTGAGAAGTTCGGCAAGCTCCTTATCAGTTATTTCGGGTATCGTCACTTTCATAGCGTCACCTCCGCAAAAAGAAAAGAGTACAGGATTATGTCCTGTACTCATTATAACACAAGATTTGCTATATGTAAAATGCTTATATTTCATACTTTGGTATGCTCAAAATGTATACTTTCATTTTACTTAGCTTTGCATGATAGTTTATCTACGTCAAGTCTGAATACTGCAACGCCATTGAGCATTTCATCCTTGTAACTCCATTCTGGTATTGCAGTTGTCTGTTTCATAAGAGTATTCAAACCTTTGATCTTTTCACCATTATCTTCAACTAAGCATAGTGTACCTGTTCCAACGACGCTTTGGAACTTAGCTGAGAAGTCACAAGCTATATCTGCTTCAAGAAGTTCATAGTTTCCGTCTATCTCAAATCCTACTTTCGGAGAAGCCTTTGCAAGCTCATACTTTCTGCCTGCCTTTGCTCCGTGAAAATATAACCTGTATTTTCTGTTATCATTGATATATCCGTAGTTTACAGGTACGATGTAAATATCGCCGTCATCGTAAAAGGCGATTCGGAGTATCTTCTCTTTTGCTATAAACGCTTCGATAGAACTACTGTCAGTGATTTCTCGGTCTTTACGTCTCATTAAGACTCCTCCTTATGCTCAGAATGTATAGTTTTGATATATTCAAGGAATTTACCCGCCGCCCCTGCATACGGGCTCAGCTTCTTCCACGCAAGCACCGATGTCATGGAAAGCTCCGGTATCAGTGGACGGAACGCAAAACGAGCAGGATCAAACATATCCACAGCACCCTCTACACACATAACGCAGGCTATGCCGCGTTCTGCAAGCGGTGCGGCATTGTCAATCAGATTCATGGTGGCTACCACATCAAGCTCCGAAACGGAGTATTTCAGCCATTCTTCTATCTCACCACGCAAAGCGTTACGGCTCGTCACCACAAGAGGAAGCTCTCTAAGCTGCTGCCGAGTAATAGCCTTTTCGGAAGCAAGACGATGATTTGCTGGAAAAAGAACGCCCCATATTTCCTTAGTCGGAAGACGCAGATAGTCGAACTTCTCTATATCTATCGGCTCTAACAGAAAACCGAAGTCAAGCAAACCGTGTTCAAGTCTTTCCTTGATAAGATCGGCTGTACCTGTAATTATCTCAAAGCTCACAAGCGGATAGCGTTCACGAAAATGCTCTATCAACTCAGGCAGGACACTTGCTGCTTTCAGACCTCCGCTTCCAACAGAAATAACACCACTGATTTCCTCCTGTTCACGGAACTCACTGTCTATCTTGTTCATAAGCGACACGACTTCCTCTGCACGTCTGCGGAGCATAACGCCCGAATCGGTCAGAGTAAGCCTCTTGCCTCTGATAAACAGCGTGGTATGTAGCTCGTCTTCAAGCTCCTTCATCTGACGGCTGAGTGTTGGCTGTGTCACATGAAGCACCTCGGCGGCTCTTGATATGTTTTCCTCACGGACAACTGTGAGGAAGTATTCCAGTAATCGCAGTTCCATTGGTTCGCCCCCTTGTAGAAAGTATAGGTCAATTATATCATACAACTGGTGAAAGGTCAATTGTCAGAAGAGCCCGAAGCCCTCATTATGAGGGCTTCGTTATCTTTGACTTCTGTTTTAATAATGGAATCAATTCAGAATTTTATGATAGATACCTCCGTTTACTTTATTATTTCAGATATACTGCCGTCCGGCGAGATAACTGCAACTTCAAGTGGAATATCCTTTCCGCTTACCGCTATAGCACGCTTTATCGCATACTCCATACCACCGCAGCACGGTACGGTCATTCTTGTGAGGGTGATGCTCTTTATATCGTTATTTCTGAATATCTCCGTCAGCTTCTCTGTGTAGTCCACCTCATCGAGCTTCGGGCAGCCGATGAGCGTTATCTTTCCACGGATAAAATCGTGGTGGAAGTTTCCATAGGCATAAGCTGTACAGTCCGCAGCAATCAGCAGATCAGCACCGTTGAAATATGGTGCGTTTGTCGGCAGGAGCTTGATCTGTATGGGGAACTGTCTCAGACAGCTTGGTACACGAATATCGCTGTCATCTTCCTTCGGAGTGAAACTCTGCAAAGCAGAACCCGGACAAGTGAAACCGCTGCAAGCGGACTTACTCTGCTTGTTTGCCTGCACCGCCTTTTCGTCGTAAGCTGCCGCTTCGCGCTCGGTGAAGTAGATAGCGTCCATAGGACAGGCAGGGAGACAATCCCCGAAACCGTCGCAGAAATCGTCACGCATGAGCTTTGCCTTGCCGTTCACAATCGCAATTGCTCCCTCATGGCAAGCCTTAGCACACAGACCGCAGCCGTTGCATTTTTCTTCGTCTATCTCAATAATTTTCCGTATCATAGCCATACCTCCTTGACTTTCTGTATCCATTATAGTATAATCAAGAGAGAAAGTATGTTGTAATTACAACATTTCAGGAGAAAAATATGGATATTTCAGTTTTGCGTAATTCTATACTGTTCAAGGGCTTTGATGATACCGAAATATCGGAGCTTCTGAAAGCTCTTAATGCACTTGAAAAGAAGTTTAAAAAAGGAACGATGATATTTCAATCAGGAGAAATCACAGACAAGCTATGCTTTGTGACCGCAGGCAGCGTTACCATTGAGAGCAATGATATGTGGGGAAACCGCACGATCCTCAACCTTGTGGGCAAAGGACATTTCTTTGCGGAGAGTTACGCCCTCCTGCCAGATGTTCCTATGCTGGTCGATGTGTGTGCCGCCGAGGATTGCTCTATTGTTTTTCTGAGCATGAAGTCACTTGCAAATCTTGAGAATACGATAAGGTCAAGACTTCTTGCAAATCTTCTGACTATCACCACAAGAAAAAATCTGCACCTGTCGAGCCGGAGCTTTCATACTGCTCCAAGACAGGTGCGTGGGCGTATTATGGCGTATCTGAATACCGTATCGGTTCAGAAGCATTCCCGTGAGTTTGACATTCCCTTTGACCGTCAGCAGCTTGCGGACTACCTCAATGTGGAACGCTCGGTGCTGTCCAACGAAATCAGCAAGATGCAGAGGGACGGGCTGATATGCTGTCATAAGAACCACTTTGAGATCAAGAATAATAAGGAGAGTGTATAAATGGGTTCATTACTGCTTGCCGTTATATATCTGGCGTTTATCAGTCTCGGATTGCCCGATTCTCTGCTCGGTTCTGGTTGGCCCACTATGCAAAAGGATTTTGGCGTACCGTCATCTTACGCAGGATATGTTTCAATGGCAATATCGTTTATGACGATAATATCGGCGCTGATTGCTCCGTCGCTGATACGAAAACTGCGTACCCACCATATCGTGACCGGCTCGATACTGTTGACGGTCATAGGACTTATCGGCTTTTCGCTGTCAAAATCCTACGCTATGCTGTTTTTGTTTGTCGTGCCATACGGCTTGGGTGCAGGCTCGGTGGATTCTGCACTCAACAATTATGTTGCCAAGCACTATTCATCATCGGTCATGAATTTCCTGCATTGTTTCTATGGTGTGGGTGCAATGATAAGCCCCTACATCATGTCGCTTGCCCTCACAAAGGCACACTGGAACGAGGGCTACCGATGGACGGCTTATATACAATCGGGCATACTGCTGATATGTCTCCTGTCAGCACCTCTATGGAAGAAAAATGCCGAGGCAGAAGATGACAGCGAGAAGAACGCCGCTGGCATAAGAGATGCTCTGAAGATCAAGGGCGTTATCCCCACACTGATAGCATTTTATGCATACTGCTCCGGTGAAGCGACTTGTTTTCTATGGACTTCAAGCTATTTCACAGGCACAAAGACAATATCCGCACAGACAGCAGCGGCCTTTGGCTCTCTCATATTCGGCGGACTGATGCTTGGCAGGCTTATTTCTGCCTTTATTTCCAATAAACTGGGTGACAAGCTACTAATACGCTTAGGCGTAGCAATCGAAGCAGTCGGAATACTGCTGATATTCCTGCCGTTTGAAAGTTATATCCCTGCGGCAGTCGGTTTTGTGATAACAGGCATTGGTATGGGTCCTGTTTATCCTGCGATACAACACATGGCTCCCGATAACTTCGGCAAGCGTAACAGTGCCGCCGTCATAGGCCTGCAAATGGCATCTGCCTACATAGGCAGTACCTTTATGCCTATGGTTTTCGGTCACCTACAACAAGCTGTAGGAATAGGGATCATGCCTGTCTATCTTACTATATTTGCCGTACTAAATATTGGTATGCTTGAATTTGCGTATAAGAGAATAGAAAAACAATAAAAACAAAAACGGATATAACTGTCTCATCGACGGCTATATCCGTTTCTATTATTGATATTAACCTTTCCAAAGGAATAAGCCGACTGAGCCTGCAATATGTTTGATCAACTCAGGCAGCTTATAATCGGAAGAATAGACCGTCATATATGTATCACACCCATCAATGGTGATAAGACATTCAGGCGATTCTATCCTGATATACAGCGATTTTGTTCCAACACAGGCGACAAACTGCTTTTCTATATCATCTGGTATAGCCGATTTTGAAAAATTCTCTCCATTATCGGTACTGAGCTGTACATCATAAAAGCAACTGAATTTTATTATGATCTCAGCTTGTTTCCTCCGAAGTGCGTTTATCTGCGGCTCAGACAGATAATACCGCTCTACCTTTGAATAGGCAGCACTCCTATCATCAGGCACACGTTTCGGAAGAATATCTATTATCCAATATGGGGATTCCATTATCTTCTCAATGTTCATTTTATTTATCCCATTCTTTCTTCAAGATTGCATACTGATAGGTATTCTCATATCTCGGTGTGCCATCTGGATTATTCACGAATGAGATAAACTCCAAGAACAATCCCTCACGCCTCATACCGAGCTTTTCACATAGATGCTGGCTTGATGTGTTGTAGTCCTCTGTATAGGCGTAGATACGCCTTGCTCCTTTTTCTTTGAAAAGATAGTCGAAGAAAGCGTAAGCTGCTTCATAGGCGTAGCCTTGACCCTGGTATTCCTTATTCAGCATCCAGCACGGAGAGAATGTGTCCTTCGGATCGTTTTCATCTGAATGCTGTTCTCCGGTTTCGGGATATGCATCTATCTCACCGATGACTTTGCCTGTATCTTTTAGTGTGATCGCAAAATAGTATTCTGTTTCACCACAGCGATTCTTCATCTCAGTTTCGGCTTCTTCGAGAGAATTCAACTTCATAGAAGCGAAGCAGTTGACCGCTGGCTCTCTCAGATATTCCAGTACATCGGCTGCATCTCTTTCCGTGAAAGGACGCAGGATAAGTCTTTCTGTTTCTATGATCATTGTATGTCACATTCCTTTTCTATATCTGAGATCAAGCTATCTCAGGGAAATTTGTGCATTTCAATTCATTTCTCATTATCCGCGATTCTTTCGATGACTGTCGTCAGCAATATCAGCGATACAGCCATCATGACAGCTTCAGTTATCGGCTGTGCCCACAACATTCCGCTGAATCCGAAAACCTTATTCAGTAACAACAGAAGCGGAATATATAATATCAACTGCCTTACAAGAGTAATTCCAAAGGCGTACTGCGGCTTTCCCATTGCCTGGAATGACATTCTGCACATTGAAACAGTACCTACGAAAGGCAGAATGAACATCAACCTACGCAGAACGTGAGCACCGATGTCAACAACTTCTCCAGAATCGGTGAAAATATCTATCAGATACGGTGCGAAAACCGCATATATCAGCATCAGAACAATCTCCGTTCCGGTTACCGTAAATACTCCTGCTTTCAGGATTTTTCTCATTCTGTCAGAATTTTTCGCACCGTAATTGTAGCCCATAATAGGCTGTGTTCCCGACGCAAAGCCCTGATATACATAGTTTCCCAATGAAAGAACTTTCTGCGAGATACCCATAGCTGTGACTGTCAGCTCACTGTAATTCACTGCAAGGTTGTTGTTTACCGTATATGCTGCGGAGGTGAGCAGAGTTTCCAGTGACGCCGGAACGCCTACCCAGTATATCTCGCAAAGTATCTCTTTTGTCGGGAGAATATACTTTGACGAAGGTCGGAGCAAGGTCTTCCTTCTTGCATAATACAGAAGAGATACGCCCAAACCTGCCGCATTGCTGAGTATCGTTGCCAGAGCCGCGCCTCTTATCTGCATATTTAATGTAAAAATAAACAGTGGATCAAGAATGATATTCATTATCGTTCCCACTATCATTCCTGTCATGGAATATCTGACAGAGCCTTCCCCCCTGAGTAAAGCGCCTGCTGTATAGCTGCCCATCGTAAAAAAGCTTCCTGCCAATATCACCTGAACATACTGCTGAGTGTAGAGAAATGTGTTCTCTTTTGCACCGAGCAGTCTTACCAAAGGAGAGAGAAAGACAAGTCCCATTACCATAACGAGAAGACTGTTTATGACAGTAAGCGTAAAGGCTGATGTCAGCGTATGTTCAGCCTTATCCTTTTCGCCTGAGCCAAGACACCGTGCTATGAAAGATGAAGCACCAGTTCCTATCATATTCGATATTGCAACACTCACCATCATAACAGGATATGCAAGGTTGACCGCCGCCATCTGGTAATCGTCGCCTGTCAAACCGATAAAATATGTATCTACAAGATTATAAAGCACCATGATGAACATTCCGATTATCAGAGGAACGCTCATTTTTACAACTGCCTTGGCAGGCACTTCACGGCTTAACGTATATATTCGTTTATCTTCTTTGCTTTCCATTATTCGTCATCACTCATGTCATATTCTACTGTAAATTGTAACCGCTCAGATTTCCTCGTGATTATATATCTTAGTAAGAAAATCCTCTAAATTATCAGCGACAACATCAATCGAATTATCTGCCTCGTTGTCTATATGTACTATGCGCGGCTCACCGTTTTCATCAACTACTGTAAAGTCCATAAAATACATATCATGACCTGCCGACTGCGTTTCGCCAAACGGAATACCTATATTAGGATACTCCCACTCATTGATCCAGTTATCAAACATATCAATGAGTCCGCCTTCTGATGATGATATACCATAAATAGCAGAAAGCCAGCATTCATCGAACTCTTCGTAGTTTATATAGCCACCGTTCTGTATCTTCAAAAGGGCGATATATGACTTTGGAAGCTTCCATCCGATAGCTTTTTCTGTTTCTTCAAGGTCTTTTTCTGTAAAAGGTGGAAATGAATACTGCTCATCCTCTTCTAAAAGCTTCTTTATATCAATGTTTTCAAAATATGACATTGTTTTTCCTCCTTGTAATACTATCTTCGTCTATACATGTATTCGTTGTATAGGTTATTTACTGTTTCGGCAAGAATAGTTCTTGAATGCTTTTCCGGATCGCTATTCCGATTTTTATAGATCAGATAACGCTCCCGGAGTTCTTCTTTTAAGTGATTGTCTTTTATCCATTGAAGTTTATCGCCAATATAATAGTCGTTCCCACGATACTCCCAGCTATACGAGCAAGCAAATTTATTATATCGGATATATTGCTGTTTTCCATTACTGCAATGAAATACTATAGCAAAATCACAGCTGTGCTCAATCCGACGGTTATTCCTGTCAATGGCTTTAATGGTAATAACGCTTGTAGAGTTTTCTATCTTTGTATATCCGTATTTACCCATATGCTTCTGTATAGCCTCAAATATGAACCTTCTGATATTAGATGCAGGATATTTCTCTTCCGGATCGTTCGGCTCAATATTCACATCAAAATCATATCCTATATTTCCGTTTCTCTCACAGGTTATCATATTCCTGCTTGAGCTGCCCACAAAATCAAATCGGAAGGTGAAGTATTTCTTTACTTCTTTCTGGACTAGTTTTAAAAGGCTGATAATCTCATTCTTATAGGGTGCAGCCTCTTTTTTTGAAACATACGAAAAGTTATGCATATATAATACTCCTCTAAAATTGTATTATCCCATACCGTCCATTTGAATCCTTCAAATCATTATATAATATCATAAGTCCATTGTATTGTCAAGTATAATTTTCATTCGTTGACCAGAAATGTCTTTCACGCATTCAAATTACAGCCTTTTCTTGCTTAAGTTCTCTCTCCTGTGTCCATGGAGTGAATCCTTCTTCCTTCAGGAATTCATTGATCTGGAATACATTGGCGTCTGGTAATAGTTCCAGTATTGTGAGATACATATTATGGGCTGGATTTCCTGCATCGAAGCTGAGATTTGCTTTCTGCACAAGGTCAAGCATGAAGGTCTTTTCTAGTTCCAAGGCTACGCTAAAAGCGAGTATTGTCTCAAGCTTAACTTTCTTACCGTTTCTGAGTTTCGTTATAGTAGCTATACCAAGCCCTGAACGATCAGCAAGTATATCTGAAGTTACCTTACACCGCTTCATATGGAACTTCACAGCCTCTCCAAGAGGATTGTTTGTGGCTTTATTGCCGAGTTCCTGTCCCTTAGACTTACGTTCATCCATTGCAAGACGAAGTTTCTTCTTCTGTTCGCTATCAAGGGTATGCTCAACTATGATCCTCAGATCCTCTTTATTAAGCTCTCCGTAAGTATATGAATACTCCTGCTTATCATATATCTGCTTGAAACTGATGCAGCATTCAGACATATTATGCTTTGCGTATTCAGTTAGTCCGAAAGCTACGCCATACTCCTTGATAACGTATTTCTCGTCGTTGCGGCACATATGACCGTCAATGTAAATATATCTCCTAGAGCTTGCGAGCGTAGCAAACTCCTTGGATTCTCCGAATATCTGAGCGATACACCTCAAGGGGAGTGTATAGGTCTGATCTGCAGGCAGACGGCTTTCAATCTCATGATCGTCTACATAACCGGTAGTACAGTAAGTGTAAACTCCTCGTACCTCAGTCCAACCAAGTTCTATGATTCGCTTCTTTGCTGCGTATCTTGATACTCCAAACCTGTTTTTAACCATATCGATCAGTTCACGATAATCATCAAAACTCAGTTCTTCATCATATCTGTCGATGAAATCAATTATAAAGTCAGTTGTTTCGCCTCGAGGCATTTGGATATGTCTTGCAATGGAGTTCGCTTGCGTTTCCATCCAGCGTATACAGTCCTTCTGCGTTTCTGAATAGAAATAGTCAAGAAATTCCGGAACTTCTTTACCAATAACACTACGATAGAGACTCTGAGCATAATAAAACAGATTATGTAAGTAAATATGCACACACTCATGGATTATGACATTATCGAGCTTAGCGTCTTCTATAAGAGACTTGTCTACCAGAATCGTCCTGGAAGGTATCAACATTGTTATCGGACGGCCCTTGCTATCGTAGACAACAACGTCTTTTCGATCAATAATAAGCTTTGATTTTAGGTTGCCGTTTACCGATAGACGCAGATACTGGATGGTATACCCCATACCTTCAGCAAGTGCTTTACCGTTTATTCGATTGTTATAGCCATATTCCTTGTTATAATACTTATCCAGGATTTCTGCTGCAACTATATCAAAACCGCTTTTGGACATTACCGGAACAAGAAATTCATCAAGTGGAGTTTGGCAACGAATACGTTTTCCGTTGTAGATTTCAATGCTATTAAAGAAATCGGATGAGCCGAACATTCTGAAATAGCCACTTACGCAGTATTCCTGATGAATAAGAATACCATCACAATTGAAAAAAACGTCACAAATAACGTATAACAGAAATGACGAGTAGTCCACTCGATCATATTTTCCCGTAACGATTGTGACGTTTAGTATCTTTGAGTTAGGTTTTATAGTATATGGTATTGGTAAGACGTGTTCTGCGTGTAGTTCCCTTATGTGCATTCCATAGTTAAAGGTATAATTCCATCGTAAATAGTCGGTGAACGAGATGATTTCCGGCATTCCCTGCCAATTAAGGTCTTTATATTTCTTATACTGTCCTGGGTGCAGTGGATCCGGAATAGTTACTTCAGGACCTCTATTGATATATCTGATCATAAAAATCCCCCTATCATTATGTCAGTTAATATCTCTTTCCCATTCTACACAACGTTCTTGCGAAAATTCCTTGGCTATATTCTATCACCTAAAATCGACCTTGTCAAGAGAACATTTCCGATTTGTCTATGTTGTTGAAAAATGTGTACTTCGATTGTTGGCAATGATGAATTTATGGAAATTCGCTTAAAACCTATTGACAAAACGGATGTTCTGTGATATATTATGGTTACATCAAAATGTGAACAATATTCAATCAAATTCACTTTGAAAAGAGGAGATCACTATGACATTTGCCGAAAAACTGAAGCAGGTCCGCATAGGATGTCGTTTGACGCAGGAACAGATCGCTGAAATCATAGGGGTAACAAGAAAGACAATTATTCTCTATGAAGCAGGCGACAGAACTCCGAAACAAGAAAAGGTTTATGAGAGCCTCGCAAACCATTTCCAGACTTCTGTTGATTTCTGGAAATACGACAATACAGAAGACTTTGAAAAAACTGCAACTATAGCATATGGTGCAGACGGCAAACAGCAGGCTCAAAAACTGTTATCCGATGCTGCAGGTCTTTTTGCCGGCGGAGCTTTATCTGATGAAGACAAAGAGGCAGTATTCAATGCTCTTCAGAAGGTATATTGGGAAATAAAGATGGAGAAGGCAAAGAACAGTAACGAATAACGGGGAGGCGTTCGTATGACTATATTTGAAGTAGTTGAAGAACTAAAAGAAAAATATGGCACCACAGACCCCTTTGTACTATGCGAATACCTTGGCGTTAAGGTATCCATTTCACCTTTAGGCTCTCTAAAGGGCTTATATACTTACATTGACAATGAACCCGTAATTATAATATCATCTACAATTAAACGAATACCTCAGCTTCTGGTTTGCGGTCACGAGCTTGGGCATCATGTCCTTCACGCAAATATCGCTATGCAAGGTGTATTACGCGAATTCACATTTTTCAATATGCGCGACAAAACAGAAGCTGAAGCCAACCGCTTCCTGGCTAATCTTAATATTGATGACGATGAGTTGGACGCCCTTTTCCGTGAAGGACGTAGTGTTACGGAAGCCGCTCAGATCCTGTGCTTTCCGGAAGAGTTGTTGAATATAAAGATTGCCGATATGGTACGAAGAGGATATGAATACGAGAATTACAGTGGTAATATAAGGCTGTTTTAATGATTTACTGAAGGAGGCATAGTTATGGGACGAGTCTATATGTGCATCGACTTAAAGTCATTTTATGCAAGCGTAGAATGTGTTGCCAGAGGCTATGATCCCTTTCAGGTACCATTAGTCGTAGCTGATCCTACTAGGGGAGAAGGAGCAATAACACTGGCGATATCTCCAGCCCTCAAAGAACTAGGCGTTAAGAATCGATGCAGGATCTTTGAAATACCAAAGCATATCCAATATGAGATAGCTATGCCTCGTATGCGTAAATATATTGAGGTATCCGCTCAGATTTATGGTATATACCTTCAATACATCTCTCCTGACGACATCCATGTCTACTCAATTGATGAAGTATTTATCGACGCTACTCCATATCTCAAGACATATAACTGTAAGGCTAAGGACTTTGCCAAAATGTTGATGCAAGCAGTTATGGATAAAACAGGTATCTGCGCTACTGCAGGCATCGGTACTAACCTGTATCTCGCCAAAATAGCGATGGATATTGTCGCCAAGCACGTTCCGGAGCATATCGGTATTCTTACGGAGGACCTTTATCAAAAGTGTCTCTGGAAACACCAGCCTATTACTGACTTCTGGAATGTAGGACGTGGAACGGCTGCCCGACTTGCAAAGTATGGAGTTTTTGATATGAAGGGTATAACCGAGTTGCCAGAAGAGCTTCTGTACAAAGAATTTGGCGTAAAAGCTATATTCTTGATAGATCATGCGTGGGGACGTGAACCATGTACAATGGAACAAATCCATAATTATAAGGGGAAAAGTCGTTCTTTGTCTAATAATCAGATTCTATTTGAGGACTACGATATCGATAGTGCTCATATCGTTATGAAAGAAATGGTCGAAAATCTGGTACTTGAGCTCGTTGAAAACAATCTGTATGCCAAAGGCATTTCCTTATTCATCCGCTATTCCAAGGATTGTATCCCTGCAACCGGAGGAGCAATGAAACTTGAACAGACAACATGCTCAATCAAAAAAATACAGGCTGCATTTAACAGCCTGTTTATTGATAAGGTTAAAATCGGATATGGAATACGACAAATCGGCATTCAATTGACTGATCTGACCTATGAGCCAGACCTTCAGCTTAGCTTCTTTGATGATGTTGATGAGGACGAAAAGGAAAGGCAAATTGAAGTCGCAATGATTGGAATCCGTAATAAATACGGCAAAAATGCACTTCTCAAGGGCTTCAATTATCTTGACAAAGCGACAGGAATTAAACGCAATATGATGGTAGGTGGACATAATGGCTAATATTCAAAATCGCAGAATTCCTGATCGTGCTATGCAATTTGCTCCTTTCGCGGCACTTAAAGGATACTATGAAACTGTAAGAAAGCAGGAACGGATAACTCAACCCAAAAAGGAACTTGGAGATGAAGAAGCTAAAAATATTTCTGATACCCTTAATGCGCTAAGGGTGGGAATGACTGTAAAAATCAGGTATTATAATATTGATTCTTATATTACGATTGAAGGAACTATCACTGAAATAAACGAACCATATCACAGATTGAAGGTCGATAAGACATCTATAGCTTTTTCTGATATTTACTTAATCTGTATTACCGGCATTTCAGTGTGAAAATGGTTTAAACCTAAATATGTGATTTCAGCATGTTTCGAACCTCCATAAGCGAAAATCCGAGAATATTATGTCCATTCCACTTACTCGCATAAAGTCTGTCAGGTTCATTCAAACGTTTACCACAAGCCCATATTGTATCTGTATGAGCACATTCGACTAAATATGAGTCTTTTGTTTCAAAAAGTTTGCTTCGCAGTTCTTCATTCTGACTGAACTTAGCGAGAAGTCCTCTGACTGCAATAAGCTGACGTGAACCAGCCCATACGCTGTTTACATATCCTTTAGTCTGACGACCGATAATTTGCTGTTTATCTGGATAATCTGTTGCAAGTACAGCTTTTGCGGATTCTTCATCTCCAAAAAGAAGACACTTTTGATGCATGATATACTGTTCGGATGATGAATAATGCGTATTGTTTATGGTGAACGGAGAATAGAACCAGTTGCTTAAGAATCCATACGGTTCTTCCAGCTTGTGGAAGAATACTGCATCAACTTCACGGTCGGATATCTGTAGCTTTTCAAAAGTCGTCTTTTGACCGGCAACCTGAAGATTTGCTTCTGATAATATGGCAGTAAATGTTGTATACTCTGATCTATACAACTCAACCATTTCATAAAATATTTTTGCAACATTATAAAGTCCGGGCTCTTCATCCTTGATCATTGACATTATCATAGTCATCTGCATTTTTATGCCGTTTTCGTTGCGATATACATTATCAATTTTAATACCAGTATTGACAGCTCTTTTTCGCAGCTTGGCAGAAACTGTCTGTATAGCAGTATTTCTGTCCGTATTGTTGTTTATGATCTGAATGCAGGCATCGATCAGAATTGCTGTTTCATATTTGTCCCACGGTATTCTCATTGCCATATATATCAACGTCCTCTCATTATAGATAATCAAAAACCTCGGAAGTTCTTTTAAGAAAAAGTAAGGCTTCCGAGGCTTGTTGTTTTCGCCTTACATAGTGTTCCTGATGCTCAGGCTTACTTTGTCAGCTATATTTTCTGACTGTATCCATTCAAGAATAGAAGGAGTGATGTCAGTAAGAGTAGCTTTCTTGTCACGTACTTTAATGAGAAAATTCCTTATCTCATTATCAAATCGCATTTCTTTGAGGAGATCATCAGCTTTCTGACGTGCCTCCGTATATGAATCGATGCTTTCCTGAGTTAAGGGCCACTTCTCGCACTTATTAAAAGCTGCGATACAGCTTCTTACAACATTTGGAGTTGGATGTACAAGAACAATTATATTCAGACCATTGATAAGCTCACTGTTATTAGCTCTATAGAAAGATTCCCATTCTTTTGCGACTGATTCAATAAATGCTTCTGTTTTTTGTTTGAACGGTGCTGGATTTACTGCTTTTGCATTTTCAAATGTAGTTTTTGAATAGCTCATAAGATCTCGTAAGCCGGCAGAGGTATTTGACTGCAGCGAGAAGTTGAAATGTCTCCGTGCAAGAATATATGATGTAACAGATGGCGTGAGTTTTGCAAAGCTGTCAAAGAAAGTAGAATTCCTCTTGGCTGTATTGGCATTGTCATTTTCTTTCTGCCTGTTTTCAACAACGTCTTCTATCAAACCAATAGTTGACTGTATCTTTTCATGAAGCATATTACTCACACCTCCTTCAGTTCAGCATAAAGTGAATCAAACGCTTCTTGCTGCCGTTCAAAACGTGGATCGACATTATCATTCCAGTTGCCTTTGCGTGTAAGAGTTTCTTTTTCGTTATTCATCTGCTCATAAGCAGTTTCAATATCCTTGTTAGCTTTTTTCAGCATTTCAAGGAAAGGCAAAACTACCCCGATAGGATTAGAAGAGAAGGCGTAAAGTACAGATATATCATCTTCATCAGAATAATCTTTCTGAAGTACAAGCATAGCATTTGCTATATCCGATGCTGAGTCTTTAAGTTTTTTTAACTTTGCATCATCTATTATACTGATGTTGATACCTACAGCAAAGCATCTCTGATAAAATCCCTGGATATCGTTGATAAGGTCACGTATATCGCTTGCTTCAAGTTCGTCTTCTATGTCTATGTTTTCAAAATAACTGAGGATATCTACTGCGTTTTTACGGGCAAGAGCTGTTTCTTCTTCAACAACTCTGTGAACTTTGGCAAGTACCTTCTGGGCAAGTTCAAAGATTTCACGTTTGTCTTTGACAGCCTTTTCCGTATCATTTATGTCCTCGTCATCAAGGACATAACCTGATTTACGTATCTCTTTCAAAGCAGCCTGATAAAGTGGATAATTGAGTACGTAGTTGTCAGTATTTATGGTCACACCCTGAATGAGATTAAAGTATCTTACAGAAGCAGTATAAGAATCAGGAGCTTTAGGCTCATTATACATGAACTGATGCAGTTCATACCATGCCTGAGAATGGCCCCGTGAGAACTCAAACGTGCCATTTTTAGGAGTGTCTATGGAAAGAAAAGTTTCGTCACCGAGATGATTTAACCTGGTTTCTCCGATTCTGCCATTCAGGATAAGTTTATAGACTTTCTCTATCATGGCAGCTTTAATATAGGCAGGAACAGCTGCACCTTTGTCAACATTCTTTATAGTATTTACGAATTTATCCTTATTTCTTTGAAGCCATGAAGTTGCAAAGTATACTGCTGATGCTGAATCAGGAAAGTTCCACGACTTGTTTCCGAGGTAAAGCCATTTTCCGAAACAAAGAAGGAGCTGATATGTCTCATCAGTATCTTCAAATACCACGATACATCTGTCAAGAGCCTGATCCTGTCTTTCAAACCCGACAAGTCTGCCTCCAATCGAATCTTTGAATCTGTTTTTGGAATCGAGCGGAATACCTTCCTGCTGCCAGTTGATAGCATCGTAAACGAAGTTACTGATTTGGTCACGAATTGGAACAAAGCGTATGAGGTTTCCTCCGTCACGGTGCCATGCTATCACGTTCGCTCTGAAAGAGTCATAGTCTTTCTGATTTTTTGGATCTATCTTAGGCTGTTCTTTTACTATCGGCTTAACTGGTTGTACAGGTATTTCAGGTTCAACCACTATTTCTACTACTTCGTTAACAGCTGTTTGTGCTGGAGAAGCTTTGACGGAAACAGACGTTGGTTCTGGAACTTTCTTTACAGTTGCCGTACTTGTTAGTTTACTTACAAACTCACCGAAGTCAAGTTCAAAGAATATCTTTGTTTTAATTCCGGCTATACAGCCATTACTGGTTACATCAAGCGTTTTGTTTGTCCAGAAGCTCATAAATGCGACAAGACGTTTCCTGTAATCAGCTTTCAGTTCCAGTGTTATTTGTGTGGACTGTACTATGTTTCCGATTCTGTTTTCGATAGATTCCGGAAGAGAAGAGTGCCAGCCTAAGCAGAATTTCGGGAATGATGAAATATCATGCAATACTTCATTTACCGCAGGCTCAACTATGTCTCTCAGGATATATCTTGGCGTTTTATGTTCTGACATAGCCTCGTAGAGGTTTATAACTGCATTCTGAGTGAATGGGAAAAGCGATATCTGCTTTCCTGATGCCAGCTTGAATTTATCCCAGTGATCATGATCCTTATCTTCGTGAACAGGCATATCTTCAGAATATGCACCGTTTTTTACCCATGTATCAAGAGTTTCACTATCAAGAGAGATGGCATTAAGATACTTGGCCACAAACTGAACAAGGTCACTCTTGTTCTCGCCAATAACTCCGTCGTTTATTGTTATCTGCTTTGTAATACGGTCACGGTAGTTGTCTCTGAACTGATTGTAATACTGGGTTGTAGTACCTACAACGGAAATAAGTTTACAAAGGTTATCTACTGCATTAGAACCAGTATGACCTGTTACAAGTGCGTTGAGCAGTGCCTGATTTACACCGGTAAAAGAGGTTATGTCCTCCACAAGAAGTATTAGGTTTTTGCCTTTTCTCTTTATTTCCTGTCTGATTTCTTTGAATATCTGCTGAAAATCCCCAGGTTCAATGCCAGCACTTGTTTGTATTACAGTTTCAACAAAAGAGTTCATGTATGTGGTTATCTTTTCAATGAACTCATCGTCATCGCCTTCCATAAGACTGTTGGCAAAGTCCTGCGCCTTTCGGTCAGCGTCATCAAGCTGATTGATGAAATCAATGTCAAGTGTCAGATCAGCTTGGGAAAACTGTGCTATAAGGTCTAAATCTACGCCTGATGAGCTTGTTATCTTGCTGTAGATCCTGTCGATAGGACCACCGGCAGCCATCAGTCTTTCCTGAAAAGTTGAATTATTAAGTAAGGCGATAAGCTTCTTGCGTTTAATGTTTCCAAGGACTTCACTTGTATCGTTCTCAATCTCAACTATAAACTGATGATATATCGTTGACTTGAATTTACTCTCAGTGATAGCCTGATTAGCCTTTACAAGACGTTCATAGGCTTCCTTGTTTGAAATCTCTTTGACTTCCTTTATTTCAAGAAGCTGTCTGATAGTTCCTTTGAGAGTATTATCACTTCTGCGTATAAGAAGAACAACATCATCTTTTTCTTCTTTTGCAGAAAGCATGGCATATAACCAGCGGATGAAGTGAGACTTACCAGCACCGCTTGAACCTTCCACTATAACAAACTGATGATCATTACTTGTCAGCTCATTATTAAAAATATCTCTGTATATATCTTCTTCCGATTTGTAGGTTTCATCAAACTGATCGCCAGACTTGGTTGCTACTACTATTTTGCGGAAAGGAACATGTGTAGCAAGAAAATCACTGTCTGTACTGTCGATAGAGTCTATTCTTAGTACCTGACTGATTCTCTTTTTTGCAATAGCTGTATTCATCACTTCACCGCCTTTTTGATAATAATATGAGTAATGTCAGAAGTGAACTCATGATCCTCATTTTGAAACAGATGCCATGTTTTTTCACTGTCGAGATGCTTTTTCAATTCGATCTCCTTGTTGTCATGAAGAAGTCTGAGAGCATTTGACATAGCAAGGTTCAGTGTCTGTGATGATCTGGCATTCTTTAAGGCAACAGATGAACTATTGTGAAGATTGTCAAGGAACTCGTCAATGGAGTATTCTTTTCCTTTTTCGATATTTCCAAGCACCATAAAATCTTTAAGTGCTGTATACATATTAGGAAGAAAGACTTTAGCCTGTTCCTGAAAAAAACCGAAGCCAAGAAAGTTTATCCAGAATCTTACTCCAAGAATAACGTCTTTTTCAAGTTTAAGTGAAGGAATTCCGGTTTCTGTATTTATAAGTCTGATGATTTCGGCAGAAGTGGTAACTGAACCATAATTCAACCATTCATCATTTGCGTCAAGAAAACAGGATATGATTTTATAAAAGTCAGAGAACTTATCTTTAAAGACTATTGAATTACAGAATAAACGGAAAGCATTTAATGATTTGATATCTTCTTTCTTACCAGTGAATACAACTTTCTTTTCTTCATTATATCCTATAAGTTCAAGTTCCTTAGCAGTTTCAAATACAGGGCTGAAGTACGAAGTTTTAGCAGTACTCAGATTTTCGGGAACAAGAATACTATCCAGTTCTTTTTCATCTATCGGACCTTTATCCGCTACAATCTGGCTAATAGAGAGAACACGTTCCGGAATAGGTTCGGTCTTTATTGGACTAAAAAACATTATGTCAGCTCCTTCTTAATAATATAGTCGTATTTACAAGCACCATTTACCAGTTCTGATATATTCTTATTTCTTCCAGGGACATAAAAATCAGAGCTTACTACATAAACACGATTGTATTCTTTACCGGAAGCAGTATTCAGTAATTTGGCTGCAAGGGTAGAGTCAGAATCTATAAAGAAGACTATGGTCCCAGAAAGATAATAATGGCTGTTCATTCGACTAAGTTCAAAGAACTCATTGTATCCCATACAGAACTGCGTGGGAATGTTAGCATCGGTATTCAAAGGTTCAAATGCATATGATGTTTCGTCTGGCATTACTATTATGTCAGCTCCAGCAGAGAGAAGATCCCGTATCATAGAATCAGAATCTTTTTCGCATATTATAAGCATTTCTTTAATGCCAGCCATTATATCACAGATCTTTCCATCTGGCGATGCTAAAGGATAGTATACAGATTTCTTTAACGGGAAACTTTTTCTTTTCTCATAACGAATATTGTTATGTATGTTGCAACCGGCACAGTATTCATCAGTAAGCAGATAAATGTCATTGAACATAGATGACCAACAGTCTTTCCCTATTCTGCGTAGTTTAGCTGTCAGCTCGTTTATGTCTGAATAAATGTTTCTACTTTCATCATCACGGACTTTGCTTAAAAGATTAGCAGTCTCGACTGTGTCATATCTGATTCTTTTATCAATAAGTTCTATATTGAAGATATACCTGTCCTCATAGTATTTTACATCCATGATTTGGATCAATCCAGCTCTTCTTAGCAGGAGAATAACATAGACATTCCATGTAATATCAGCGTTGTTTACTTCAACATAGAAAGAATCTGTATCATTGTAATTTGGTTTAACTGATGTATCAATAACAATTGAGTCTAGCTGTATGTTGGCTTTTCGGCTGTTGAGCATACTGAACCAGCGACCACTGAGCTTCTCCACAGTAAGTACCTTCTGTGTCATGGACATTGCTGCATTTATATCATCATCGGTGTAGAGCATTACGCCAAGGCATGGCAAACCGTCACGTCCACCTCGTCCGCACTCCTGATAATACTGATCTGGTCCAGATGGAACATAGGAATGAATGACCGTTCTTACATCTTTCTTGTCTACGCCTACACCAAAGGCACAAGTGGCTATCATGAGGTCAAACTTGTCGTTTACCCATTCTTTTATGATTTGTTCACGGTCGACAGAACCTGTTCTGCCAGTAAATACTCTAGTGTTGCCAAAGCCACATTCAGCCAGTTCACTGCGTATTGTTTCGGCATCATCAGGTGAATTGACATATATTATCATAGGCCTAGGGAGTTTGCATACAAGTTCTTTAATTCTGCTATGTTTCTCTGTATATGAACGGCACTTTATAACGTCAAACCTTGGCTCTTTTCTTAGTGTATCCAGCCTTATCTCTATCCAGCGGTCATTGTCAGAGTAAAATAGCTTAAGATTATCGACTGTCTTTTTACTGAAAGTTGCAGATAAAAGATAAGTCCTGAGTGAAGGATTCTCTTTTGCCAGAAGTCTTCTGAATGAATCGAGGCACTGAAAGTCAACACGAAATGAAGCGCCCCATTCAATTATTATATGCGCTTCATCTATAACAAGGTTTTTGAGATATCCTTCTGAATTAGCCTTGAAAATACTGTTCTGTATCCTTATGTTCTTTATAAGTGCTTCCGGTGAAACGAATAGCATCTTTACAAGCTTTTTATCAAGTGCATTTACAAGCTCATCTACATTACAGCCACTGTGATAATACATTATCTCGTTTGTATTTTTGGGCTCAATTATCTTTGATGCGTTTCTATGCTGGTCAAGCATGAGTGAAATCGTCGGTACGATAATAACTGTCAGGCTATCATCATACTGATAAGAAACAGTTTGAGTCACAAGGCTTTTGCCTCCGCCTGTAGACATAGCAACCATAGCTGTATAGCCTTCAGGAACTCTGAGTGCTCCCATAACAGCGATTTGCTGTTCTATTGATTTGAAAGAATTAAATTTCCCCTTAGTAAGCTTGTATATATATGAATTTGTTTCTTTGATTACTTTATCATTATCAGTCTTTTTTTCAGGTTCACCGTCAAAAACAGTTCGTACAAATGATTCATTAACATACTGTGGCAAATCAAGATTTGCGTAGATAATATCTTTGGAATTGTTTATCATTAATCCGAAGCGGTTCGGTAACGAAAGATCATATCCTTTTATTGTTATATCAGTTTTTAGAAAAAGAAGATAGTTTCTCAGAGAACATTCAAATTCTATCTGGTTTTCCGCAGTCTGCCATGATATAAGCCGCTGATAAGCATTGATCATACGTATCGCCACTGCAGAGCCAGTAATATCGTTATTAAAAAGTTTTGTACTGTCTGTAGTCAGATCAGGAGCATCAAAATAATTCTGAACTATTCGGATTATATCTTGATTGGTCATCGGTTCATCATCCTTACATAACATACTGAGTCAAGAATGATATTCGGCTTAGAAAATGATTCAAAAATGATTTCGTTAAGCTGCATTCTATCAACTGAATCAATATCTCTGCCGTAATATACGGAAGCAGCACATACAGAACATAATTCTCTGTCAAGAGTGTCTTTAAGTGTTTTTATTCGTCTGAGTTTTCTGAATTCTTCAATAGCATATTTCCTAGCTGTATCATAGCAGGCTGTAACTTTTCCTATCCATTCCGAAGCAGAATGAGTTTCTTTAAACCATGAAAGATTTGAGATAGCGTATCTTTCCCTTATTCCGAGAAAATCCTTTGAAGGAGATCGTTTGCCAAAGTTAGCAAAGTAGTTCCTGAGTTGTGGAACCGGAATACTGTAATATTTTCTGAATTCTTTAATCACATCTGGATCAGTTTCTACGTTCACTCCGTCGATCGGAATATATGTACTGATTATTTCTGATGAAAGAAATCCACGATACTGGTTTATCTGTTTTAATGTTATACCATTCTGAAGAAGATGGAGTTCATCAGGAGTGATGTACCAGTTGAAAATAAAGCCTTCCCAGTCAAATGAGCTTTCGAGAGCAAAAGCAGCACATCTTCCTTTATAAGCTGATACAGCATTATTCACTATGCTGTCAAAAATCCCGTCTCCGGGTGCGAAGAAATGAAGATAGTCATTGCCTAAGGCAAGATTACGGTCAAACGTTCCCTGAATAGAGTGTATATCATTCTGAATTGCTTTGTCTCCGTTTAATGCTCTGATATGATTCTGCATTTGATTAAGCTTGTCTTTTATCATCACATCCATATCTGGAGGTACAAACATTGTGTTGTATGCTGATTTAGGTGAGAATGAGGAAGCATTGAACCTGACTACATTCTCTGATACACTGTTTCCACGGAAACCAGCAAGAGAAGACCATGACATCATCGAATTACGGAATAGCTCGCTCTCGTTCTCATTATAACGCTTAACTGTTTTCTCGATTTCTTTGTTTATATACTGATAGGTATAGACTGCTATGTCAAAGTGCCGTTCTTCCTTGACTTGCTTTTCTATTTTTTGTATTTCGCTAATCATAGTATCAACGATAGATGACAGTCCATACTTAAAGTCGTTCATAACAGCAGTTTTGATTTTCTCATCAATATCGTTCATGATGATTTCTAGACCGCTCTGTGATTTATTGAATATATTTAGACCTTTATTCCATATATCAGCAAGGTCTTTTTCAACCGAATCTTGTGCATAGACAATAACAGATACAACGTCCTTTGTTTTGTCTCTTCCTATTCGGTCAAGTCGTCCTATACGCTGTTCAAGGGTGTTTGCACTCCATGGAAGGTCAATACAAATAAGTTCATCGGCTTTCTGGAAATTACGACCTTCACCACCAGTTTCATCAGAAAGCATTATACGGTATCCTGGTTCGTTCTGGAAACGATATGTATTCAGTTCAAGTTCATCAGGAGACATCCCTTCACAGAAAAAGGCACAGTGAGCCTCTCCAAACACTTTGGTAAGCAACTGTCTGAACAGTCTATGTGTACCATTGAAATGTGTAAAAATAAGTACTTTTTTATCATAGGCTTCTTGTTCTAGATAATCACATACCGCAACTATTCTCGACATAGAATCCATTGGATTATCAAGAATACGTCGGATATTTTTAATTGTACTCTTATCTTCTAAAATCCATCGAGCAGCAAGTTCTCTGATTTCATCTGGAACAGAAGGGTTCTTTTTCAGCTCATCAGAGAAAGAAAAAGAGGAACTGAAAAATGCGCTGATAAGAGGTAGTATACAGCTGTTAAACTCCTTTTTGTCAAAACTTTTATCAGATATCCAATCAGACAACATTGAATAGATCCTGAATTCAGTATTATTAAATTCAGTATCCATTTCATATGGTATCTGTTTAAGCACTCTGTTGTTGGTATCTTCCAATTTCTTTCTGTTTCGGATAATACATCTTTCAAGTTGGTATGCTTCGCAGATGTACGCTACTATTTTTTCAAGTTTCAGCAGAGAGAAATTTTCTGCTTCATAGCTTAGATTCTCAACATCTTCTTCTATTCTCTTATCGTTTGTTTTGTCAGCTATGTCTTCAAGTACATCGACGAGTTCGTCATATGCTTCACGTGTATCCTCGCTATGATTATTACCCGAATCCTTAATGGCTTCCTTGTAGTCATCAAGATAACTAACAGCAGCGTATACTTTGCGGACAATCTTGTTCTGCAATTCGAGTAGTTCTATAAATCTATTCTCATCCATACCGTAGTATCTGTTCGGCTGAATGAGGGAGAGAAGTTTTTGATACTCTTCATTACGACTTTGTACAGGTGTAGCACTAAGCATTATGACATTGTCAGCAGTACGGCTAAGCCTTAAAACAGCTTCATATTGAAATTCCTTATTCAGAACGGAGTGTACTTCGTCAACAATAACAAAGTCGTATTTATCGTTTGCTACTGAAACTTTGCTCATAGGAATTATTGTTATATAATTGTTATTCTGGTTTTCACCTTCAAAAAGCCTGAACTTAAAAGCAAGCTCTGTTTTCCACTGTTCGATAAGTGCATCAGGCACGCATATGAGTGCTTTTTTATTTTTCTTATCCGACAGATATATTTTCAGAACAGATAAAGCTTCTATTGTCTTACCGAGGCCGACCTCGTCTGCAATCATGTATCTGCAACTGGGTTCAGAAAGACATCGCATTACGGTTTTTAGCTGGTAGGGTTTCAGAAATATCTTACATCCTGCAAGTTCTTTAAATCCATAGAAAGCGTTATCTATAGTATGAATAGTCCTGTTGACAGCACTTCTTCCAAAGTACCACATAGGATTCTGAAACTCAAACCGTTTCAGCTGCAGAAGAGGAGATATTTCTCCAGCATTAAAAGTAACTATAATGTCTTTCTCGCAGACCTTTACAACTGCACCGATATCGTTTGCAAGATAGTAATATATGAACTCATCATTCTTGTCGGAACTGTATTGAATCACAGAATATCTGATTCCACTGTACTCTGCCTGTGAACCATTGCTTATCCTGCAATGATGAAGCTTGGATAAAGGGAATTCGAGTGTCTCTGGAACCTGATAATACTTTTTAAGACCGAGAAGGTCAAAAAACTCTACTTTTGCTGTTTCAGAAAAATCGTTGACTTCAACTATTCTGCCTGAAATGAAATCTCTCGGTTCACTGGGGTCTTCAACATCTATAGAACATCTGACATACATTCCGGTTTTAAGCATATCATCACCGCCTATTATTTTTAATTCTGTGCAATTCGCAAACAAACGTCCTTGCTTGAACAATACTTACAATGCATACCAATATTGTTCCTATATCGTTCTTCATCATTGTTTATTATTGCATCAAGATCAATTTTAGATACATTTCCAATAAAAGAATCTAATTTGATGGCAAGAAAGTCTTCTCTGAGCTTATCGTTTTCTAAGGGCTTTGTAAAACTACCATATTTTTTCAGGTTCCCCGCTAGATACTTGTATAGTTCCGAAATTATCTGTGATTTTTCATATTCATTTGAGATTTTGAACTTATCATCCAAAGCTTGATACTCTTTGAGAATAATAACTCTAAGATCATTTTCAGATAATCTGTGTCCTGCATTATTGGTGAGTATGGCACTTTGAAGCATTACTCTCATATAGAATATTACAAGAAATCTTTCTCTGTACAGCGTTTTCCCCTGAACAACACTTTCAAGAGCAAATTTATACGGACACATACTATATTTTATTTTGTCTGTATGCTCATTTTCTTTAGAGAAAGAAGCACCTGTCGGTTTACTGTACTTCAGATGGGGAACATAACTCTCAACTGCATCGCTGCGGTACTTTTTTACCTTTATTCCGAGTATCTTTATCAGATGATATAATTCGTTGTCTTTACGATCAACGTTCTTAACATAGCTAAGTTTACAGCCAATGCGGTTGAACTCAAGCCCATACAGAAGGGCATACCGTTTGAAGTTTTTAAACTCCATTTTAGACTTTAGGAAAATTTGATAGTTTTGCTCCAGAGGTTCATAAGAGTATTCAAAGAAGCTTAAATCAAGCGGCCATGGAAGTCTTTCATCCTTGGCAGCACATATATCTTTGTCACTTAGACAGCAGAAATGATAACAAGTTTGGTTTGCTTTCTGTTTTCTGCTTCGGAGAATATCGCCGTCTATCTGCTCAAAACCTCTTACGATCCAGTTTGCTCCGTGCATAAGACTGTCATCCTGACTGAGGTAGAACGACATCGTCTGTTTCAGACAAGTAAAAGTACCAGTGTCAGGAAGATCAATCTTATTCATTCGGGAAAGAAGTTTTGTTACTACTTCTTTCATCTCCTTATCGATAGATTCCATATCCTGTGTTCTTTTTACAATAAAGTCATGAATGCGCCTGTAGAAACGGTTGAAGTTATCACCGCCGCTGCTGAAATCTGAGAAGAAGCTGATAACAATCTTATTAATGTCTTCCAGAGCATTTCTTAACTCTTCAAGTTTATCTTTTGTTGTATTCAAGTAACCTATGCGCTGCTTTTTTTTATCAGATGTATTAACGTATTTACTGAGCTTTTTAAGAGAACCTATGATACCGCAAAGGGTGGTCTCTTTCTCAATATATGGTTCAATCGTGTTGAATGTATTGAGAAGCTCGCCAGGAATTCTTTCCTTGATAATGCCTGACTCAAAGCAGTCTTTGATAAGGGACATATCTTCGACTTTGACACATTCGTTATCATTATCCCACATTTCGACAACTGCAACAAAAAAGTGACCGATAGGATAATCAAGAAAATGACGTTCGCCGAACTGTTCAGGAAAATATGCCCTAAGTATGTCATTTACCTTGCCTGATGCGGAATATAGCTGTTCGGTCATGTCGTAAAGAACAGGATTGTGAGAACCGTTACGCTTATTTATTTTCCTTGCATTTTCAAAAAGCTGAGCACAGTATCCGGCAAATTCCATAATGTTTTCAAATTCGATGACTTCTAAGTTATTAAGGACACCTGTTTTAATTTCAAGTTCGCCATTTGAAAGTGTACCGATATTATCTGCAAGAGTATTGCATGGATAACTGTCAAAAAGCAGTGAAACCGGCTTAAATTCGGTTTTGTCACTATATTTTATTTCTCCTGCCTCGAAGAGAGAGTATATGTTAGTCCATGTCTGATATATTCCTTCATACTGTTTCTGATAATTGAACAACAGTATTACGTTTTTGAAGCGTGAAATATCTTCTATTACACAAAGCATAGCAGGAGTAAACTGATGAATACCATGAATGACAATTGTACTTCTGTCGAGTTTGTCGTATGGAAAATCCTTATGCTTGTTTTTTAGTGCTTCAAGTATCTTTTTGTCGATCACATCAACATGTGAGGCTCTGTAGAACTCAAATGAGGTCTTTTCTCTATTGCAGATGTACTTGTATATGTCAATAAGGTATTTTTGATCAGTATTCAGACGGGAAGTATCAAAGCTGTTTGCACTTAGTCCCAGTTCCTTAAACATTCGTATACACTTAACCAATGATTTTGTGTTGTATTCAAGAGAACGTCTAGCGTTTCCTGTTTCATCTTCATCAAGAGGAAGGGAATTGATCGCATTGTCAACTTCCATTATCTGCTTTACTCGTCTGTTTTCATCTTCCCAGTCAGAGTAAAGAGTATTAATCAGTATGCGTATGGTAGTAAGATATCCACCTTCCTTCAGTGATGGATATACGTCTTCAAGACCGTTTACCATTGTCTGCGAAACGCAGAAATGAGCACAGTCTTTTATTTCGTTCCAGTAAGATTCACGGTTAATCTCATAAGGATCGGAGTATGTATATATTTTTAAACTCATATTATCTACATCTCCTCGTGCATTTCTTTAAGCATTTCGCCCCAGTTATTACCTTTGGCATCTAGATTTATGAACCAGATGAAATTGTCTATAGCTCTTGTCATCGCAACATAGAGTATTCGTGTTTCTTCCATCATCATTTCTTTTATCTCGGTTTTGAATTCATAATAGCTGTTTGAGTACTGTTTACCGTTAGCAGAAAGACAGTATCCGATTTTGCCGTCAATATAGGATACTTCAAGGCCGTTTTTATGAGGTTCGTCGATTGGTGAATCTGTAGCAGGCATTATGACTGAACCGTATTCTAATCCTTTAGACTTGTGAACAGTAAGGCAGATAACTCTTATATCTTTGGTCTCTATGTCTATCTCTCGTGATTTTGCTTCTGTACCTGTCATAATGTTGATATGAAGTGACTCGTTGATGGAATCTAAAGTAAGATAGCTTTTCTTGTTCATCCGGGATAATTCTTCAAAAACAAGTTCATAGTTGGCGCGGTAGTACTCCTGCATATACTCTTCAGATGGAGAATATGCTTTCCACGGTTTTGTCGCCTCGTATATAAGTCGGAGTGTTTTCAGCACAGGCTCGTTCTGTATATCACGAATAAGTTCTTTCCATGTCTTGCCCATAACCGATGTATAGAATTTATCAAGGCAATCTATAAAGACAGCCGTCTTTTCCTCATCAGTTATTCCGAGTATAGAACGTATATCAAAGATAACATTTACGTTTCTTGAATGAATAAGGTCAAAAAGATATGTTGGATTGTACGGATTACAGAGCGCTGATGTAAGTCGACACAGGTCAGTACTCGGTGCAAGTCGGTAAAGATCACTGTTATTATCGCTTTCTATAATAACCTCTCTTTTCTTAGCTTCTTTCAGAATCTCGGCTATCTGACGATTCCCGCGGGTGAGGATAGCTATAGTACGTTCATTTTTTGAAAGTTCTTTAGTTTCCATTTCAGATGCTATACGTTGTTTTTGTATAGCAATAGCATTAAAAAGCATATCATAGTATTCCGTTGAATTGATTCTGTCAGAATTATGGTAAGGAACAGGCTGTACAAGCAGGTCAGTGCGTATGCTATTTATCTTTACGCCTCTGAGTGCATCGGTAGTTTGTTCATACTTCAAAAGATTAAGCCTGTTCATGTAGAAGAATGCTTTGTCGAATGTATTAAGAAGTCTTCTGTCACTGCGGTAATTAATGTTCAGCGTAAATGAAATCCAGTTTCCGTTATCACAGCCCATTTTTTCAAAAGCAGTCATAGTAGCACCACGAAAACGATAAATACTCTGTTTAAGGTCGCCAACAATGAAGAAGCTAAATCCAAGTTTTTTCTGCATAGCAATAAAGGATGCTATCTGCGCATCGTCAGTATCCTGAAATTCATCTATGAATACGTACTTGAACTCATAGAGGTTAGTGTTGAATGCTTCGTTCTCTATGCATTTGCTGAGATGTATCATGTATTCGGACAAAGCGACAGCATTGTTATCTATAAGGAGTTTAGAGTATTCTTTTTCTGTTTCTCTGACTACCTGTTCAATTATCTTATTTAGGTATGGCATTTCGACAGGTGCATCACCCCATGAACTTATATCAATGTTTTTTATGTCGCAGCCTTTTTCATACAGCTTATTAGCAACGTCAAGCATGAGTTTACGAAATTCTTCTATGCCCATAGGTAAGCCATTGAAGAATATAGGATTGCGTTTATTTTCTTCCTCAAGATAAACAGTAAAAAGACGATCGAATATTTTCTGCTTATCATATCTTCCGCTTATAGTTGTAAAATCTGTGCCAATACCGAGAGTTATTGCCGTATTTGAAATGATCTCCTTGGCGAAACTATGAATAGTGGAAATGCGCATTTTCTCGATATTTGTAACCATTTCGAGATACTGAGTATTGTTAGTAAGTATGAAATAGTTGATAAATAACTGCTTCAGTCTCGACTTCATATTTAAAGCTGCATCATCAGTAAACGTTAGCATTGCTATCTCAGCAGCCGGATTGAATACACTGGAATTTGAAGCATGACTGCACAGGAAGGCTATTCTGGAAACCATAGAATAGGTTTTACCTGTACCGGCACCAGCTTTAACCTGAATATGACGTCCGATTTCAGCGTGTTCGATGTGAAACTGGTCAATGTTGAAATCAGTTACAGATGCTATAGAAGAGAGAATACGTTCCTGATCTTTCGAGAGTTTGCCGTTGTATACCTGAAAAGAGCTTAAATCTATATCATCTGCTATATAAACAGCCTCAAAATTGAATGATAAAAGTCTGTTGCCATTAGGTTCAATAAGCGTTTCACTGTTATCAGATGAGTTTATAGCAAGATTACCAGCCTTAATCATAATATGTTTTTTTGTAAAGGCCTCGGAAAGCTGTTTAGCTATAACTTTAAGATCATACTCGCCCTTAGTAAATACGATTTGCTTTGTTCCTTTGAAATACGAACTTATAATATCATTTATATTGGTAAGGGTTATTCCATCAGAAAATACGGACAGACATGAATAAGGGATAACGTCCTGGGCAGGCGGTGTTATGACATATGATGGCTCAAAATGATGTCTTGCGATATCGTATTTGTCACCAACCATTTTATCGTACTTCGACTGCTGAAAAGACTGATATACACCATATATCTTACGCGCAAAGCTCTGTGTAGTGTTAATATCTTCGCTGAAAAGGGTGTATTCCGGTTCAGACACGACGTTTAATCCAAGTTTATTGTATTCAGATTCTGATAGAAATGGATAACAAACCATATTCATGACAAGCGGATTGATGCCATACTTATCACTCATGAGATTTCTGAGGTTGAAAGCATACGATCTCGCCTGTTTTCTCGGCGAAGATTCAGTACTTCCGTCCGACATAATGATTTCGTCAGGGGAAACAACTTTGCTGATATGGCTTTTGTTCCAACCTTTGACCTCGATTACCATAAATCCAACATCTTCTATAAGAAGGCAGAAGTCGAACTCTCTGCCTTTAACTTCTCTGTTATAGTAGCATACAATGTCTTCTGGTAAATTATCATTTATACATTGCCAGACCTTTTTTTCTCCCTCATAAGTATCTGGCTTAATATCCTTCATTAAAGCCATGTTTTATTCCCCCATAGACAAATGTTTATTTACTAATCATTCTTATTCAAAATAGTCTTCGTTCAGTTTATAAACCACATATGTTTTGACTTTCTCTAAACCGATTCCATATTTAATCATGAGATCGACCAAATGCTCACCATCAATCATTATGATATTCTTATCTTTTTGTTCATAAACAAATTTTATAGCATCTGATGTGAATGAAGAGGTTGTAATAAATACACCTTTATTAACCCCTTGCATAGATGCATAAAAATGTTTTAACAATTCATCGCTAACATGATTCTTTATTCCGTACCTTTTGGCTTGAATATATATTTTACTTAATCCAAGACTATCTTCGTATATAACACCATCAATTCCACCGTCATGAGATTTACCAGTGACCTTTCCAGATTGGTTATCAAAACCATAGCCCATTTCAAGTAGGAGATTTAGTACTAATTGTTCAAAGAAACTCGGATGACAATTTAAAATCCGGTTGAGCAATTGTGTTTTCAAGCTATTTTTATAAAGCAAATATGATTCATCTATTTTCTCTTCTGGTAGCAGATCGCCTTTTGTCTGTTCTATTTTTACTGTATTTTGAGGAACGGTTTTAACATTTGCTTCCACCAGAGCATATAGATTTCTTGATCCCTTGTGACCAACAATCTTAAAATATTTGACTGGTGAAGCTCCAGGAAAGTCTAATCCTTCGCAGTGACAGCGAAGCTTTGCATTAACCGCAGATTCAGGCTGTTTTGCACCGAATTCATATAATTTTCTCTTTACAATTTCCTCATAAGCTTCTTTATAAGTTAGACTTGTATTATTTTTAAGCACCTCTCTCAATGCATCAACTATTCTCAAATCTGCTGCCCCCCTTATAAGCTGTTTCTTAAAACAGAAATAAACTTATCTATATCCTTTTTGTCAGAATATTTGTTAAAAGAAACTCTTATTATTTTGTTGGTCTTATCCCGAAGTCCTATTGCACTTATAACGTGAGATGGTTCCCCCAGACTGCAAGCTGAACCCGTAGAAATAGCTATCTCTTTGCTGACACGCTTTACAAATCTTTCGTTATTGAAGTCTGATCTATCTATTAAAATACTTATGATCCCTTTGGTTCTGAATTTATCGGGAATAAGAGTATTAATGCCATCACAGCTTTTAAGCTTTGTAAGAAGATAATCATCCAGCTCACAGACAAGCTCGTGGTTTCTTTCCATGTCACGCATTGCTATTTCCGCTGCTTTACCAAATCCGACAATATTATGTACTGCAAGTGTGCCAGCACGGATTCCGCTTTCCTGTTCTCCTCCGTGGAGGAGTGCTGTTATTGGTGGCAGTCCGTATTTATCGGCTTTGATAAATGCACATCCTATCCCTTTCGGACCGTAAAATTTATGAGCTGATGCCGATAAGAAATCGACATTAAGATCGTGAACATTTACAGGCATTTTTCCTGCTGCTTGTGTAATATCAGCGTGAATCAGAACTTTATAATCATGAGCTGTTTTTGCTAAAGCAGCTATATCATTGACACTACCTGTTTCGTTGTTCACGTATATAAATGAAGCAAGAGCGGTTTTGTCCGTAATAGCTTGTTCGAGCTTATCAGGAGTAATAATTCCATGCTCATCAACTTCGATAAAAGTAGCCTGATAACCTCTGTCTACTGTGTTATTAGCTGAGAACAGAGACATAGTAGCATCATTATTGGAATATATCTCACCATTCAGATATCTGCACACATTCAATGTCGCTTTATGCTCGGCATTCGACGTAATAACGTGATTCTTACCTCCGCAATAATATTTGCTGTAGTCGAGCACACCCTTGATAATCATATTTGTACTTTCGGTAGAACCAGCAGTAAAAATTATTTCTTCACTTGTAGCTCCAAATAGAGCAGCAACTTTTGCTCTTGCATCTTCAACAGCCTGTTTAGCATTATCTGCCTTGCAGTAATACTTGCTTGAAGGATTACCGTATTCTTCTCTGAGATACGGAAGCATAGCATCCAGTACTTCTTCATCAACCGGAGATGTTGCGGCATTATCGAGATAAATCATTGTCCACCTCTATTAAATTTAAACTATTCAAATAGCAATTAAACTTGTCAAGGAATAATTGTTTGTAGTATTCTAATACTATATCTCTTGCGTCTTCTTCAGTTTCAGCACTTTTTAATTTATCTATGTACTCTGTATCGAGAAATATCTCTTTAGCTTTGTTAAAATACTTTTTGCATAATTCCAAAGAAAAAGCTTGCGCCAACTTGCTTTCAATGTCGATAATTTTGTCTATAATCCAAAGATTTCCAATGTCTTTATTTATAGATTTTCGTAATAATAAATAATTGCCGGGACATGATATCTTTTTTCGTATATTTTTAGGGATTTCTAGTTTGCCTCTTTTTTGCAACTCCTCCCCATATCTAAATGAAATTTCAGGGCTTTGAGGTATGAAAAAGTGTTCGACATTAAACTCATTATCGTAAAAATAGTCCTTTAGTTGTTCACCGTTAACGTGCACTTTTCCTTTTTTTATTTCGAATAATTCTTTAATTGCAAATAGATCTTTTGGGAAATATTGTCCACTTGTATTAGTGATTTCTCCGGTTGCCGTTTTAAAAGCACGTTCATATTTCGCTTTATTTTTCTCAGAGAACATCTCAACTGCCTGAGTTCTTATTGCGCTTTTAAAATCCTTCTTTAAAACTATTTTTGCAAACTTATCGATGCTTTTTTTCCCTTCACAAGCCGAAAAGATAGTTGAGCAAACGTATATATCATAAATTGTTTTATAATCGTCCTCTGAACTAGCTTCACATAAAAAGTCCAAATAATATTTCATAAGAAGTATTTTGGGCACAATATCTGCATTTAATAGGATGGATCTTTGTATAGATAAATAGTTTTTTAAGGAGATATCTGAGACAGTATTTATGTTTCCACTTTTTACAAATGTATATTTCTTTTTGAATTCAGAGTTATATGACTCACTATCTACAATGTCTAACATATAATCACAGAAGCTTTTTATATCAGACATCATTTTTTTAAAAAATCCTTCATTAGCAATAGCTTCAATAATGTGTGTGCCTTTGTTATACGACTTGACATTCTTAGGCAATCTAAATTCTGTTGTTAATCCGGACAACTCATAATCTAGATATTTGTTAGCCATACATAGAATGTAATGACGATAGATATCCTCTATGTTATAATTAATTCTATGTGTTCGCAAAGATTTGATTTTTTTTTGATTTTCATCCCAATTATTGACCATCAATTGATAATTATATTTAAACATATACCCTTTCAAAATGTCAATGCTATCAAGTGGTACGGATTTATCGTTAATATCCAAATAATAATTAACTAAAAAGGATTCCTCATCTTCATTGTCGTTTAGTATTACATTCATTTTACTAGCCAGGATGTTTTTTTTAAGATTTAATATGGCTTCATTGCTTAATTTGTCAACTGATTTCTTTATGGTGTTCCAGATAACTTTTAAATTATCATTTTGATCAAGCAAATCTGATTCTAATATTTCATCTTTTTTTCCGTCTGATTCCATTCTGTCTTCATCGAAGTAATACTTCATTGCGCAGTCAAATTTTGCATATGTTCCATTAATATACTTGCAAATCTCTAATGTATCATTGTTGGTTTTAAATTTAATATAATGAAGAAGCAGATACAAAACGGTAATTCTTTGTTGACCATCAATTATATCATATGTATAATCATCTTTTCGGCTTAACATTATATTTCCAAGAAATTTCGAACCAACTATAAGATCATTGAGTAATGTTTGAACATTTTCTTTACCCCAGCGTATTTGACGTTGATATGCAGGGATATTGTATTTTCTTTCTGTTTTAAACTCAAATGAGGAAGTGCTTGTGAGAGGGGTAACGTTATTTATGTCTTTAAAACTCCTCTCTTCAATAGTAATAATAAAAGCTTTGTTTTCAAGTATCTTGCTTATTGATAGCATAATACTGTTTGTATTTTCGTTCATATCAAACTGTATCTCCTTCTCCCAACAAATGAAGAATGTATTTGTCAACACTGCCGGCATGATTGTACATATCGAGAAGCAACTTGCTGCCTCTGTCTATATGCGCTTTAACATACTTAGGAAAGAACTCATCTTCTTCAAGAAATCTTCCTTCAATCAGCTCAAACATAGCCTTGAAATACTCTTCGTTATCACCTGTGATAGTCTGTCTGTTGAGGTCAAGACCATTTGAATCTGACTTGAAGTCTTTAACAGAAGTCTTCTCAGACACGGACCACGCAATAGCGTGTTTAACTAACGTATATGGCTTATAATTAGTACGCCTTTCAAGCTCCTCAAATATTTCTTGAGTCTGCTTTGACGTTTTCAGTCTAAATATCATTGTTTATTCACCTTTAAAAGAAGTAACCGTTTGTTACTGTAGTCTTGTTTTCACTCTGATCGTTTCTGAGCAGGTATTCTTTAGCTATATAAGGCTTGATAATCTCGTAGTAATCCCTGGTAATTTCTTCGTCAGTAGAAAGAATAACTACCTGGCTGCTGATATTCGGAAAAAACTTCGACGAGATTTCTTCACGGTGATTAGCATCAATACGTGCATAAGGTGTGTCTATAACGAATGGGATGTGTTTTCCAGATATCTGAATTATTGCCCAGTACAGTGCAAGTATGAAAATCTGTCTTTCGCCTTTTGAAAGAGTATTAAGGTCTATTCTCTTGTAAAGCTCTATCTCTTCGTTGCCATTATCACTGGAAATAACAGCGTTTTCAATATCTTCAGCTTCCTTCAGAGAGAAGTATCTGCACAGTCTCCTTATACTTTCATCACCGATAACCTTAAAAAATTCCTTGATACCGATGTTTGCAATAAGTGATTTGAGCTCGTCCATTGTAAAAAGTTGTGCTTGGAACAGGTCAAATTTAAAGTTTTCCGAAATATCGATTATTGAGATAAGGTTATCTTTACGATAAATCTGCTGAAGATTCTCTATTATTCTCTGAGACAGTTGCTTACGGATACTTATCATACTTTTGTTGATTAGTCTTTCCATCATCTGAGAAATACTTGTGCTAAGGTCTAATACATGTTTGTCCTGTGTACTTGCTCGTATCTTTTCCTTTAATGAACTTAGCTCGGAATTAAGAGACTGATTTTTTACGCTGAGATCTTCCTGCTCTGTTTGCTTCTGAGTAGATTCCAGTTCCAGAAGCTCAATTCTATGCTTAGCATTTATTATTTCATCAGTATACCTTTTAGCATCTTCCTCGGACAGAGCATTTTTCAACCTCTGTCTAATTAACGTAATCCTCTTGACTAATTGATCTTTTTCTTTTATCTTTTTCGTGAGTTCTTTTGTATCAAACGATGTGACTGTTTCCGCAAGATGTAATATCTGTCCCATTTCAGTTTTTGAAAGATCAAATATCATTTCATCAAAAGCTCCGTTAGTCACTTCAAATTTTTTGATAATAGCTTCATAAAGAGTATCAGAAATACCGTTGTCTTTTTTCACTTTATCCTTAACGATGCTGCTTATAAACTCTTTTGATATCATATTGGTGATATACTCATGAATAGAAGCCTTTTCCTCATATTTTATCTGTTGACTGAGCTGAGGTATAATGTCTTTCATAATGAAAAACGGCATCAGTTCTTCAAAAAAAGACTTTATCTCACGAGCAATATGTTCTCGCTTCTTATCATATTTGTTTACTTCTTCTTCAAGTTTCTTAGCTTCCTCTGGTGGTAATCCGCCAGAACGAACAAATTCAGCTTCACGCTGCTCTATTAGAGTTTGAAGAGAAGCTATTTCATGTTCGTTATTCGTAAGGGTTGTTTTACAAGATTTTATTGATTCTTCAGTTTCATCTATTCTGTTAAGTAAGTCATTATACCTGTCGTTTAGCTTTTTTTCTTCATCACTTTCTATTCTGCCGTTGTAATTCTTGCAGAAATGCTGCAGTATCTCAAAATCGTCTATACCGCACATCGTAAGTAAAGCGTTCTTTACATACTTGTTATATCCGTCGGAAGAAAAAATCGTACCGACTTCTTCGCCGTCAAAAAGGAAGAACTCAAAAAGATCTATAGGTATGATATTAAGAATGAAGGTTTCAAACAGTATCTTTTCAGTTTCTTCTAGAAGCTTACTACCTTTGTAGATACTGTATTCTTCTTCTATTTTAGAATCTATGATACTCCAGTTGCGGGTGATAGTATAATGTTTGGTTTCACGTTCCTGCTTCAGCTTTATTTCAATGGAAATACCTGATGTGAAAGGCTGTACTTGAAACGCTTTATCATTTATAAATCCTTTTATCTTCTTACAGTAAAAAGAGTTATTACCTGTATATCCAAAAGCAAGCGGACCATAAAGAGCAATTTTAATTGCTGTGAAGATAGATGTTTTTCCTGCACCGTTAAGACCACCTATCAGAATAATCGGCTTTTTTTTCTTTACCGTGAAATCAAATACATTTTTTCCTTCATAGGAACTGAAATTATCAAGCACCAGTTTCGTTATCTGCATTGTCTATCTCCTTCAATATATCAAAATGAAGCCACTGCTGATTCAAAAGTCTTTCTAAATCCTTTCGCATTATCTTCGGATTTGAATAGTTTTTGTTCTGGTGGACTGATAAAATAAGATTCCTAACAAGTTCGCTTGGAACATCAAATTCTTTGCACATCTCTTCGATGTCATTTACTGTATCTTCTTTGATAAGAGCTTCTTTGTAGCTATCCCACGGAAGCTTTTCGCCTGTGAGGTTATAATACAAGTCAACAAGTACTCTACATGAAAGATCAAGCTCACGATCCCATATTTCATCAATGGCTCTGAGTTCATCAAGGGTAATCAGTTCATAATTAATAGCTCTCTGGGTTTCAATGAGCTTAGTAAGAATAAGCTTTCTTGCTTCCCAAGTAAATGGACCATATCCTTTGTTACCGTGTTTATCAGCATATACTGTCCCATCTCTGTGTTTCTTTTCACGGTATTCATTAACATCTCTTATGCTCATAAGCCATGACCTGAACTCGGCTAATGGAATAAGTTCACGATGACCGGCCTTGATAAACCCATTAAGGGATTTATCATCCTTAACAACTGTACAACACCAGCATCCGAATCTTGACTGACCGCAACTCTGGGTTTGACCTGAGTTTGACATTCCGGCAAAAGGACATTCACCACTATCGGCATCAGAGTAAAGAGCTACTAGTTCGCCGTTATCTGATCCCCACGGAGTTTTTCCATTATTATGTTCAAGAAGAACTTTCCATACGTCCTCTGTAGTCAGTTCGACTATCGGATTATAAACATATGCGTCTGGAATGGTTTCATGTCTGTTGAGCATACGTGTCGCAAGCTCTCTGCCTTCGATACGTCGTTTTCTGGCAACGCTTTCAGCTTTGCGTACACCAAGAAGGACAATGACCTCTTTCTTTTCCTCAGCCATTATCGCTTTTATCTTATCGGCACTCGGTTTGATCTTGAGCCTGTCAGTACACCATCTGAATGTACCGTTCATTCTCGGAGTAGGAAGACCTTTTCCGATTATGTTTGTCCAGTAAGTGTTGTTGAACTCCGGTGTTACCATGCAGGACTTGATAGGGATTCCATCCCTTACTGCCGCTTCTCCAAGAAGAGTATTCATTTTATTTAAATACACTTTGATTAAAGGATTTTCAATTAGAGTATCGGAAGAAACTATATATACATTTTTGTGTCTTTCGATAGGTGAAAGAGACTGTAACATCTCATAGACAAGTTCTACCACAGTAGTAGAATCCTTTCCTCCACTATATCCAATTATCCAAGGACGATCATCAGACTGATAAACGTATTTTATCTCGCTCAGTAATTCTTCATAAGAATACTCTTCAAAATAGCTATTCATAATTATCAACCAACTTTTCATAAACGTATAGATATACATAATATATTATAACATATTCTTATGATTTTGTCAACGAAAAGAAAGGGAAGCTATGCATAGTTTTTGTTATATTTGTTAGACAAAACATGTCTATGTCTCTGTAATATACATAGGGTAATCACTGATAAGTAAAATATATGATAATAAATCGACATTCGAAATAGATCATCCATACATTTAGTTCATTTATTATTATACAACATATCAAATTGTTATATATATATTACGGCTTGTAAAAAAACTATCATCAAATGAGTAATATCGTAATAATATTCATATTAGAAAAAAATAGCAAAGAGTATGAAATACTAAAAAACATAATATTGAATTATCGATATATTGAAATATCTATTTGTTCTGTCCTGATTCCAAGGTCGCGCTTCTTACGCTGTATAGCCTGAAATAGCTTTCTATCAGCACGAGATATGTTCTTACGGCTACGGTTGTTATCTTCCTCTATTATACGTCCAAGGTTCGTGAGCAGACTGACAACAGTATTCACCAGCACAGCATTAATGTCACTATCAGGCTGTTTCAGAAGTTCCTGTGCATACTGATTACCGTTTTCGGCGGATATTGTTAGCCATTTCACTGCCTCATCCTTATTCTTTTCTACTTCATTATTACCGAACAAATACAGTTTACCCAGCAGATATGAGCACCAATGGTTCGTATCTGCTGTTTCTTTTAGCAACTGTATAGCTTTTTCAGTATCATGAAACTCGTTATTATCAAGCAGTATCTTAGCATAAGCGTATGCAGCGTATGGTTTGATCTCCTTATTACTGATAGCTCTTTTCAAAAGTCGAACTGCTTCCGATAGATTCTTTCGCTCATCTGTCATATACAGTTGGGCGAGATTATACATAGCATATTCGTTATCATATGAGGCTTGTTTCAGATATTTCTCTGCTTTATCGTAATCTTTATACACTATATCATCGCTATGATATATCTTCCCGAGCTTGTATGCTACTAGATTGTCGCCGTTGTCAGCAAGCTCTGTTAGAATCCCTATGCTTTTTGATATATCCTGTTTTTCAGCATTACTATCAATGAATTTCTGAGCCTGCCTACATTTTTGGGCTCGATCTTTTGTAACAGTATCCGGAATAAAAACTGTTCCCGTGGGCGATACAGTATCTTCAGTATGTTCATCATCCGGTATCTCAATGAACTCAGGCTCCGCTGATACCGCATGAGCATTATTCATTCTCATAATAGTTCGTATTATCATATTCCTGACCGATTGAAATTCCTTGTTCTCGGTCAGCGACGGAAACTTCTTTTCCTTTTGCGTATAGGTTTTATATTTTGCGCTCTCGAATTCGCACCACTTATCATACAGCTCCTGAATGTTTTTGTCCTCTGTAAGCAACGAAAATATATCATCAACAGTCTGCTTTACCCCTTTCGGAAGGTAGCCGTACACTATCTTTCCCTTCGTTGTCTGGAGCTGCTCACATAGCTTCTGTATAGACATGACAAGCCTATCATCAATTTTGCCGCTGCCAAGCTGTGCAACTATCTCTTTCATATTATTCTCGGACAGAGCCTTTAACTCATCTCTGGTAAGTGTCTGTGCCTGATAAATGCTTTGCAGGTCGTCATGAAAAATATCATTTGCAAATACAGACCGTATCTTATCTATTCCGTCTTTTGTAAGATATCCCTGTCTTGGATCTGTCGAATAAACAATGAGATGAATATGAGGATGGTGTGTTGTATCATGAAAGGCTGCATACCATTTTAGATTTGCCATTTCTATTTTTTGAGCATTTGCTATATCTTGAATATGACGCATTACAAGCTCACGCCACATATCCGAGATCGTATATCCAAGTCTTACTGCGTCTTCACGTCGAAGTGAAACTACATGAGTCCATACATATCCGGGATGCTCTGCGACTTCATTTGCAACGGCATTGAGGTCAATAGGAGCGTCACTATCATTGAATAAACCATGCTCACCACGTCTTTCAGCTCCCGGACGCATAGCCATGTATCCAACAAAATTTTTTCTGTTACCGATAACATCAGCGTGACGTTCTATGATAGTTGATATCAGTTCTGAAGCATTTTCAGCTGTAGGTTTTGAAATATAGTCTGAGTATTCAAGATATTTTGTAGCCATAGGAAACTCTTTTATAAGTTCAGTTATGAGATGTTTTTGCTTCTCAGTTGTAGCAGCTTTTATCTGCGGACGTTTTTCAACAGATTCTCGTGTTGCAATATACTTTGTATAATTTGACCGCTTGACCTTACCGCGCTTACCGCTTTTTAGATATCTGCTTGTAACAATTATTTTTGCCATTGTATCACCTCCGGATGTAAATATGTATCAGCGCTTCATGTACATGAAGCGCTATTAATTATTCCTCACTTCTCTGATAGCGCACAGCACTTTCAAAATTAATGATACCATTTATTCGGCGTACTTCATCTGTGACCATATCACGTAGTTTGAAAAGTGTAGTATCCTCAATATCATTTATAGCAGCAAGCATATGAGTTTGTGCACCGACTTCAACTGCAAGTTTGAATATTGCACGAGCCAGTCTTTGTTCGCTTCCCTTTGTATATCCTTCTATGATATGTGCTAACTGAGGAGCCAAATACTCTATCGCAGTATGATCTTGGTTGTGAAGATAGCCGATATAAAAGCGAACTGCTTTCTCTATAAACTCTGACCTTGAACAGCAATTATCCTTCTGAAATACTGCATCTACCATCTCAAGTGTTTCAGGGAATAGCTTCATCCCAAATCTTATCTTTTTAGGAAGGGATGCGACCGCATTTTCCCCCGAAACACTGTGATTATCTCTTTTTATCTCCGAATTATCCGACCGCATTTTTAAAAACCTCCTTCTGATGCGACTCTTGTACTGATTCTCGAAGTCCTGAAAAATCGGCGGGCTTTGCCAGTCCGATGTGATCATTCGAGCGCTGAATGCGCGCGGAATTTAACCTGCAACCCAGAAACCACCCTCGGAAGCCATCTGAACTACCATTTTGAACCACCGTCAAAAAAGCCCCAAAATGACTCGGCACTCCCGAGGTGGTATCCTTTCCCGACTGTGCCACACAAAATCGCACACGGTGCATTCTCGCGCGACACGGGGCGAGTTACTGTTCGGGCTTCGTACTGCTTTCAACCGACCTGCGAGGTCTACGTATCTGTTGCTTTGCTGTCAGCTCGATGTATTCCCGAACATTCTGAGGTACGACCTTTGTATAGATCTGCTCCACCTGCTTGTCGAGCTCCACCACAAGTGTAGTGTTTTTCTGCTCGAGGTACATCTCTATCGCCGAAAGCTTTTCCTCGGGTATCTGAACTGTTATCGATCTTTTCATGTCATACCTCCCATGCTAATTCCTTCGGACTCATCTTCGGTTTCAGGCTCGTCCTCGGTTTCTTCCTCTGCTTCTTTCATTACTTCAGGCTCGGCAGCGAGTATGGTATAGAGCTTTTCACCTCTGCCTGAGAGGATACCATACTCCGTCATTGCTCCGTGCTTACGGGCGAGCACCTGCTTTCCAAAGTCATCCATATCACAGTTCTCCAGAATGCTCCAGTCAAATTTCGTCGTGAAGACACGGCAGGCATACGACTTACCATACTGGCTCTCGTCCTGCACCATTGAATCGAAATCATATTCATTTAGGCTGCCGATAGCTTCTCTTGCATCCGAGAAGGTTTGAATATTCTCAGCTTCCATGACAGCTTTTAGTTTTACTATCTGAGCCTTACTCATACAGGTCATCTGCTCCGAGAGAGCTATCATATCATCTACCCAGTTTGCTTCGTAGTAGGCAGCATCAGTGATGTTCGGCAGAGCAGACTCAACCTCCGTGATGTACATTTGCTCGGGTTCAGCGTTCCACTCGGCTGAGTATTCTCTAAGCCGACGTATATCCTCGGGCAGACTAAACCACTGAGCCTTATCTGTTGTCGTGGCTGACGGTGAGACCAGAACTCTGAAATATCTCTTATCAGGAACTTCTATAGTGATTTGGATATCGGTATCTGATTCATCGTAGCTTGATGGAATACAAAGATATCCGTCGAGCAGGACGCCTTCATACAGTTCTTCAAATTCTTCTCCTACCTTTTTCATATCAAGAAGCTCTACAATTTTATTTGAACAGCCGTAAAGCTCGGGGATCATATCATTATCAACTGCAAACTCTCCAAGCTCTTCATAGGACGAACCAGGGTAGGTTGGTACGCAGTCGATACCATAAGTCATCGTTATCATATCATCAATTGTACTGTCAGGATATCTAATTATCAAACTTTTTAAGCCAGCCTTTTGCCACTTTTCTAACCGTTCGAACCGTTCTGCAAAGAGATTAAGCTTGTAGATATCACCCTTCTTCCACTTGTCAAGTACGTCAGCAGGTAGGTCGACCATATCATATTTTGAGAACATGAACTCTATTTCTCTTCCGTCCTGCACGTTCATTCGGTCGAGTATATCCTGTAGGTTAATCGCAGAGACAGGCAATCCCCAGCTCACATCCTTGTCTCCGTATCTCAGTCTTACTGTCATTAGCTCATCTCCCTTTCTATTTTTTCTTCTTCGCATATATCCTCAGACATAGCTTGTTCCAGCATATCACGTTCATAACAGAAGCAGTAGCAGTCGTAATCACCCGGTTGCGGTTTGCACCTCAGGTAGTAGGTATGCTCGTCCGTCTGAACTTTGTATCCGTTGCCTCGGCTGCCAAGATCAAGAGACGGATTCTTTCGGATATATTTACCCATTGCCGTCCTGTCCTTAAGCAGTCCATGGCGAAGTTCCTTCGTTATCTCGTTGAACTCAGCTCTGAATTCATCATCGTTCAGAGTACCATTACCGCCAAACCATGAGCCATAGAAAGCTCTGCCGCTTCCGAAGTCAAATCGCATATGACCTATCTTAGCCGCCGTTATTTCTTCATCGGTGCAGGCGTAGAAGAGCTTTTCTTCGATCTTATCTGCTGCTGTAATATTCATTTTCATACTCATCATCCTCCTGTAGTTTCTTCTGTAGTCGCTTCTGTTGTTGGTTCCTGAAGCTCGTTTATTCTATCCTGAACCTCCTGTGGATAAGATATAGCGTCGAAAGTACACCATACAGTCCAGTCACCATCTGTAAGGGCTTGGCGCTGAACGCCGCCCATAGCGGAGGAAAAAACAACCTCTCCGCCGCCGATGTACACGCCAAACTCGCTGCCGTTATACACTCCAACGCCCTTTGAGTCTGGCATTGTATCTATGCTGCCTTGTTCGGTATAGTACATATCCACTGTATCAGAAGTGAACACCTTATTCTCCACATCGTACCTGACATATCCCATTATGAGTCCTACGTTATCAATACAGCGAAGCCTGTCTTCTCCGGTCCTTTCACCGAAACAATTATCAGCATACTTCCATTCCGATAGGTAAGCGTTTTCAGCCCACGCCGCAAGATCCGTAGCGTTTTTGGTAGAGGCATCCGTGAACATATACTTGTTTATCGTGCTGTTCATGACAAATATATACGTCCTCATAAACTCATTGTAGTCGATAGCCATTCCATAATTCTGATTAATGCTATCTATAAGGACTTCGTCAGTGGGTGCTGAATAAAAAAGACGAGCGTAGAAGTTCGCATCGAAATTCTCTACTTCATCGAAGTACGACATATATATGAGCTGTGCCTTTATAGTCTGATCTGCTATACCAAGAGACGTCATTTCAGCTTCTATCTCATCACCGACAGCTTGAGTATGCGCTATCTTTTCTTGTTTCTCAGAGGGGAGCTGAGCTATAAACCCGCTCTCGCTGAACGCACTTTTATCGATCTCTGGAGCCTCAAATTCTACGTTCCCCATGCTGTACAGAACAATAATAGGCATAGCAAGCAGGAGTATAAAGCCTACAAGAATGCTGCCTATAATCAGTAGCACCTTGTCTCTGACCTTTTTATCAGCGAGTATCTTCGCCAGTGCTATCAATACTTTTTCCATTTTTCACTTCCTCACTGCAGTTGCATTCCTTCGTCCTTAGCGAGTTCATAGTCTGCGTACTCGTCCTGCTTATCATACATCTCCGTCACAATATTGCTGAATTGTTCTCTTACAGCTATATTATTAGAATCATTCAGTGCAGGTATCTTATCTACCAGAATCTCGAGAGGCTCCTTGAATTGAAGCAGGTACTCAGCTTCATCATCTGAAAAGGAGTCGGAGATATGTTCCTTTACAAACTGAGCTGCCGATATATAGTCAGCCAGTTCAATGAGTTCCTCCGGCTTCATTCTCAGCCATTCTTCATACTTAATTCTGTATTCATTATTCACCACAGACTCCAGTTTAGCTATTAGATTATCCATATAGTATTACTCCTTTCATCTTCCTTATCTTCCACCAGCAGAGCCAAAGAGAGCTGCCTTGTATTTTGGTGCTTTCACCATAAGAAGGTAGCGTTCATTACCGCAACGGTATAGGCAGGTTCCTCGTTCTGGGAACTTTATGAGATCATATTCCGCAGGCTCAAGCTGCAATGTATCAATATACTCCGCCGCCTTTATGTTGCCTGGGTTAAACAGGAAGTGGTGCGTCGGGATACTGAACAACGGCTTAGTCAGCTCTCTGATCTCCGGCTGCAGGAAGTCTTCAAGGTTTTGTGAGGCAAGTATAAATGCCGATTCCTTCTTTCGACAACGCTTCATACCGTTTCTGATGTACTCGATAGCTGTCCTGTTGTAGAGGAACAGGTACGCCTCATCTATCGCCGCTATGGAGTTCCCTTTGCCTAAGAGCTGATCATTCATGTAGCTGAGAATATTGAACAGCAAAGTATCTCTAAGCTTTTTGTTGGTGTCCATGATACCTTTGACTCCGAAACATACGAAGTTGCCGCTGCGTATATTTGTGTGTCCGTTGAAGTATTTGGATTCGGCTCCCTTGCACATTGAGTAGATGCCAAGACAGATATTTTGGAGCGTATCCTCAGTATAGATGTACTTTACCTCGGGATCGAAGCTCCTGAATTCCTTCTCGCAGATTTCATACAAGTCATCCATGAGTGGATAGTCCTCTCCGGTCAGCTTATCAAGGTCGGTGGTATCATCGATTCCGAAACGAGCGTACAGCCTTATGAGCATAAGCTCGATAGTATCTATCTCGGCGTCTGTGAAATCCTTGTATGCTCGGAAGAAGTCCTTGAGATATGAGATGTGCTGACTCAGCTTGGAAACCTTTCTGAATGCCGCAGGCTCGTCTTTATTTCCTTTTTCGCCGTCAGTCCACGACTTTGGTTCAAGCGGATTTATCATATATTCGCCCGACATCATATCGATATATGTGCCGCCGAGGTTCTCGCACAGATCACGATATTCAAGCTCGGGATCCAGTACAAGGATATTCTTGCCTGACTCTCGGAGATTACAAAGCAGGAGTTTCATGAGATAGCTCTTTCCCTGACCGCTGTTTCCGAGGATAAGGATATTGCTGTTTGTTTTGTCCTCGGTTCTACGGTCGAAGTCTACAAGAACATTGCTGCCGTATTTGTCTCTGCCAAGATAGAAACCGTGTTCATCGGTCTTACCGCTGTAGTTCAAAGGATAGAGGTTAGCTACCGCACTTGCAGGAAGTATTCGTTCATACTGTGTACCGAACATATTAGTTCCGGTAGGCAATGCCGACAAGAATCCTTCCTTTTGTCGAAGGATAAGTCTGTCCACGGATATCTTCGCTCTTGTAAGCTCCATTCGTGCATCGTTCTGGAGCTCTCTCAGCTTATCCTCGGTATCAGCTTTCAGCTCAATAAATACTGAGCAGTGGAGGAGAGGCTCCTTGTTGCGGTTCATCTCGCTCACAAGCTCTACGATATCATTTATATTATCCTGAGCCTTTATGCTCTCGTTGACATTGTTGACCGTAGTCATCATATGATTCTTACGCATTGCCTGCTGAACGATCTTATCCTGTTCGATGCTGTCAACCATACGGTTATAGATACGGAGAGTTACGCCGTTTTTGTCGGCAAGATGTGCCAGTATAGCAAGCTGCTCAGTTGTCGGAGGATACTCCGTTATAACCCATACGCTCTTGTAATAGTTACCGCAGATGTAATGGTCAGTGAAAAACTTGACCGTTCCCGGAGCGATGCGGTCAAAATAGCTCTTGATACTCATTGCTTCCATCTGCTCTGCGGTCAGCTCCTTATTTCTATTCTTCATCATTATCAGCCTCCTTGATGTAGTTTTCTCCCTCTATATCCGGTATCTCATCGCCGATTATGCTTGCCCCGAAATACAGAGCCAGCATTCTTTTGATCTCTGCCTTATCCATTCTCTTTACGGAGAAGCCATGCTCTGAGATGTTTTTCTGCACCTGTGAGATGATACCGAATATCTGCTCAGGCTTCTCACGGCGGAAGCGTACCGCAAACATGAAGCGTCTCGCTGAAGACATTTCAAGCTGGATCTCGTCAAGAAAGTCATGGTCTGCCTGAAGCAGCTCTCTTACCGCCTCGTTTTCCTCATTCTGAAGCCTTTCTTTGACATACCACTTATTGCCGTCGAAACGCTCGGCGCTGTCCATAGCTATTATCTCAAGCTCAGGTATCATGGAAAGCACAACCATCAGGTCATGCACCTTTATCTCGATGTTTGCCGAAGACAGTACCGAGATATTTGTCGGCTCAACGGAGAAGAATACTATCTCCGCCTTATCTGTTTTCACGCCGTAATTAGTAAAGCGTTCAAGACCGATGAGGTCCTGAACGCCGTTTCTCTTATTCTTTGCCATTATTTCGCTCCTTCCAGCGGTAATCCTGTTGACTTAGCAGGAAATATTTAACCGCATTTATGATGTAGTCCAACACGGACATATCGTCTGCTCTCAGGCTTATAAGCGAAAAGCAGATCGTCGCCGCGGCAGGTATCACGTTCCAGAAATTTGCGAATACTGTTACTGAAATGATGATGCCTGCGCATATGATTATGAAGTCTCTTACAGACCAGAACCACAGTTTTACGCTGGCTCTGAGGTTATCAGGGTATATATATGTTTTCATCCGACACCTCCTTAAGTTGCGACTTTGGATGCACTCTTTATGAGACCTACTGCTCTGGAGCCCATATTTACTGCATGACCGACTGCCATTACATTTACCTTTGTGCTGGTATCCAAGCCGTACATCTGAGCTATACGAGGAACTTCGTTAGCGGATAAGCATATTCCTGCCGCCAGTATCGGGTGGTCAGGACAAGTGAGCAGTCCCAAGAACAGTATAGTTGTCTGTAGAAAAGCTGTCATACAAGTAGCTATTACCTGCTTGCACCATGACATAAATCCGTCGGTATATCCTCTTGGTACGCTGAACATATACAGGCTGCCTACTGCTATCTGACATAGCAGGATACCACCTCTCTTAATGTTTGCAAAGACGACCTTAATCGTACAATAGCCAAATAGTATAATAAAAAACAGACTTGAAAGGGATACATCAGACCTAAACGCATCTAAGGCATCCAGTCCGGCACTCGTCAGTGTAGCTGTCCTTCCTTGTATCATTGCTCCTACAAGGTCTATTGCAAAAGTATTCTGCAAGGCAACACAGAATGAGTATAGCCGCTGTGGAACTACTGTAAAGAGGGAACAAGCAAAGAAGCCTTTCAGTACATTAAGGCAGGTATCCTTTATATTTGCTTGTCCACTTTCGTATGCTATCGCCGTATCAAACACCGCTACCACCATACCCGTGATGAATAATATCCATCCTATGTTATAAAACAGGGTTACGAAAGCCTGTATCCAGCCAAGCTCAAACAGGTCTGCGGTGGATTGATCTATGGCATAGAAAAGTGCAGCTATACCGTCATATATGAGCATGAATAACCAGTCGAACATCATGTCAAAGATTACTCTAGCTGCTTCACTCGTGACTACTCCTACTGTATTATCCCACAACGACGATATTCCATCGCCAATCCAGTCTATGGCGTCACCGACCCAATCAAACATTCTCGTCCACCTCCTTCGGGACATCCGTCAACCGATACAGATTCGAGCTTGAACCGCCATTATCACGAAGGCGTGGTTGTTTCTCAATGAGTCCCTTTTCAAGTAGTTCATTAAGAGCTCTGAATACGGTCCTTCGGCTTATGCTCAGATCAAGTGCTATGGTCTTGGCTGACGGAAAACATTCTCCTTGTTTATTCGATCTGTCGCAGAGGTAGCAGTAAACCGTTACTGCTCTATGCGGCAGACCTAAGTCATATATTCGTCTTTCAACATTCAAATGATCAACTCCTCTTATCTGTCTTAATATTGGTTTTTTTGTGTTCTTCCGGAATCTCCTGGGGTTCAAAAGAGTTATCCACAGGTATCGGTATGGTCTTCTTAGGGGGCGGATACTTTACCGCAACCTCTCTCATGAGCTCGTCACGCTCCATATATGTCACAGAACGTGCAGCTTTATCTTCAAGCATGAAAGGCTCACCGAACTTTATGCCCCACTTGAAGTACAGCTTCAGCTTACTTATCATGGGGTGAGTTCCGGTCTTCATGACTATAAACTGACCTTTAGGCATACTCTTGAGTTCGTCAACCGTCATCAGCGGTCTTCCCATCATCTGTATGGAACGTGAATGCTCCTTACCCAGCGACACCGAACCGCTTTGAACAGTCTGCTCACCGAGTGCCTTTGACAGCACCTCTGCCGACTGAGACTGCGGAGCAAATCCGCCAAATATGGTGAGCTGCGTATTATCGGTTATTATCTCTGAGCCTTCCTTACCGTATTTCTGCTCAAGCTGTGCAAATGATTGTATAATTGCAACTATTGATATCTTTCGGCTTCGTCCGGCTGAGAACATCGCCTCCGCTCCTTCTATTTTCGGAAAAGTACCGAACTCGTCGCAATAGAACATTACTCTGTTGGGCAGTGCTCCGCCGTGTTCATCGGCGATAACTAATATTTCACGGTATAGCTGCTGTATCAGCAGGCTGACCATGAAATATTTACTTTGATCTTCCTCGGGAAGTATTATGAATATAGCTGATTTTTCATTGCAGAAACGTTCTGCATCTATGGCTGTACCGAAGCACAGTATCTGCTCCATTTCAGAGTCCAGAAAGCTATTAAGCCTCGACAATGCAGTTGACATTACCGACAGCATTGCCTGATCAGCTGAATTAAGAGCCGCACCTGCCAGCCACTTAGCTTTATGGTCGCTCGGAAGGAGCTCCATCAGCTTTGTGAAGTACATCGGTGGTTTGTCCTTTGCATTCTTTGCAGGAGGCTTTGCTATGAGATCCTGTATCAGCTTAAATACTGACACGATATGTCTTTCATTCTTATCACCGAACTCAGCTAACAGCAGTATTATCGATGAAAGCAAGCCTTCCGCTGCATCGTAGAAAAAGGCGTTCTGTCCATAGCTTGAGCTGTCTCCACCACCGATATTTATTATCGTCTTAGCTGTGATCTTAGCATATTTCTCGGCTTTGGCTTTTGCAGACAAGTTAGTTTTATCGCTCAGATAAATATCCATATACTTGTTCACAAGGTGAAGGATATTGTCCTCATCACTCCTGGTCGGGTTTCTGAGGTCAAGCACCGATACATTGTATCCGTAGCAGTTCTTGGCTATGTTTCCATAGTTTCGGGCAATGTCGCCTTTGGTGTCTGTTGACAGGAAGGACATTCCTGATGCAAGGCAGAACTCAATATTCGGGTACAAAAAGTACGCTGTCTTACCGACTCCGGCAGCACCTATCATCAGGCTGTGAACATCTCCTGTATCCACAAGAGCCGTTGTATTGACCTTTCCGTGACAACCTATGACCGTACCTTGCACCTTCGGCAGGTTCTTACCTTGCCTCCACAAATCAGGCTCGAATGGCTGAGAGGAAAAAGTTTGCCTTATCTCAGGCTTGGTTGCCCACCTTGCAGTGCCATGCTGCCCGTCACCGACCGCCTTTGATTTAATACTATTTATCCCGCGGCTGTCCAGTATACTTACAACTATTGCAAAAATAACAAGACACGCCGCCATTAAAGCTAACAGGTATATTTTCTTATCATCCAATACTACACTTCCTTTTCGCTATATGATAATTAGTTCCTTTGTATACTTCATATATGCCTATGACATGATGACGCGCGCCCTATGACAATGTTGGAAGCGGAGATAGCTCCGCTTCCTCATCTTGTTCTTCGTTTTCAGATATTTCGTCACATGGCTGGTTGTCGATTTCTTCCTGTGTCTGCACCTTTACAGCACAGTCGGCAAGCTCATACAGTCTCTTAGCTGTAGCTAATGACTGCTCATAGGTCCTCGCAGGCTGTTTAAGATCACTCAGCACCTCTTTCAGCTTACTGCTCAGATCTCTGTACTTGATTTCGAGCTTACCCTTGTCACGATATGCCCTGTATTCTTTCCTCATCTTAGCTTTGAGGGCAGAATGAGCCTTCGATTCGTCCTTTACACGCATAAAATATGCCGAGCCTGCTAATGCATACTCGGCAAGATATCTGTATTGTCCGTTCTTGAACGCTGCCCTGAGCTGTGACGACAGTTTATCCGGACGGCATGGATAACACCCCAAATTATTGACATTTCCGTAGAAAGTCTGCTTTCTTTCATGCGGTACAGCAATTATCGGAGACTGACCGTTTCTAGCCTTGAGATCTTCGTTGAAATCCTTGTATGTCGGATATATCCTCGTTGCATTGGTATATCCACGCTCCTGAAGCAAGTCATATAGTCTGTCGTATGCATCGATACCGCCCTCATCGTTATCCGTACAGATAACGATATGCTGAAGGTTATCATGTTTTTCGAGTGCTTTCATCACCGCAGACTCATACACGCCGTTCATGGCTATATATGAATGTTCCTGCCAGTTATCGGGATGAAGCGTAATGTACGACAGCATATCCACAGGTGCTTCAAAGACGTAGAGTCGCCCCGATGTGCCAAAGTGTGCAAAGCTGTAATCGGTATCAGAACCTTCCACAGTAATGCGGAAGGCCTTTCCATAGCTGTTTGTTGACCTCTTATGAGCCTGTCTTGGGACTCCGTTCTCATCTAAGCCGACAAATACAGCATTATGATGCTCCGAGTCCTCATATATCTTGCCTTCTCTCGCAAAGTGAGATACGACCTCGGGAGCGATATATCGCTGCTTGATGAGATATGCGTCTACTCGGTTCATCGTCTTATTCTTTGGTGGGAGAACGAAATCCTTCTTAGGCTCGGGAGCTGTCTCAGGTATATTTCGTGCGAGGGGAGAGACTGTATATCCCAGCAAATTCTGCACAGCATCAGCGAAGGACATACCGTAGAAATACTGCATGAACTTGATAGCTCCGCCGCCGACCTGATTCTTGTGATCATACCAAGTGTTTCCGGACATAGTAATACTGTCATGCCTGCCGCTGCTGTCTGTATATATGAGCTTATACTGACGTCCGACCTTTTCAAGCCTTTCTCCGCGGCTTCGTAAGAAATATTCAAGATCCACGGAGTTGGCAACTACTTTCTGCTCGTCCGTGAATGGTATATATGGCATAGTTTCACCTCCGTCAGTATTCCACCTTTTCAGCAAGCTGCTTTATGAGCTCTGAGAAATTTTGCCTTTCGGTCATATCGGTAGACAGGAGCTGTCCTGATACGACGGTCAGCTTGTTATCTCTGAGCACAGCATACGCCTCAGCGTATCCGAACTGAGTAGACATTCCGTCCGACTTCTGTATTGCACCATATCGCTGATATTTGCCTTTGGATACCACGCTTGTTATCATACGGTAGTTTGTATTGAAGTCTTCAGCGTTTACGCCTTTCATGCTACCCTTTATCTGCTCGTAGCTATAATCGCCGAATCTTCCAAGAACATTTTCTATATCACTTTTCAAGTTGCTTGCCGAAATATCCATTATGGAGACTTCTATGGCACCTCCGCCATTCTTGCCCTTGATTGTTATTTTCTCTGTCCCGTTCTTTACACTCTCGCACTCAAAGTCGGACTTCTTAACAACTTCATCGGTAATAACAGCAGTATCTTCAAATCTGATCTGAGAGTTCAGGAATTCGGCTATAAAGGTACTCTGCTCGAGCTGCCTTCTTTCTTCCTCAGTCATTGGAGGCTCGGTGGGAGCCTCCGTGGTCACAGGTACTGTTGCTGCCGCAGTCGTAACTTCCGCTGTAGTTACAGATTCTGTTGTTACAGTAGTATCTATCGTAGGTGGCTTAATTGTACCGCAGCCTGTTAAAGCTGCGGCAATACACATTACAGCGATTGCTGTCTTAATATTATTCCTCATATTGTACCTCCATTAAGTGAGCGAAATGTTCAGTTCTTCGTCTTCACTAAGTTCCTGTTCAGCAAAGCATGACAGATAATCGTCGACGTTTTCCGACATAGCAGAATAGTCATTATCATCAGGATGATAACTATACCAGTCGATGTCATTGCCGTATTTCCATATATACGGAGATCTGAGTTCACCAAGCACACGCTTTCGTCCAATTACATCGACAATATTCATTATCTGAATATCGATTGGGCCTTCTCGCTTATTGAACAGCGATAGCTTTAATGCAGTGTAATTATCAGCGTGTCCTCTTGTCACGAACTGCAGTTTTCCGGTAACATCATCAGACAGCCTGAATACGCAGGACTGTCCGACAAACTTAGGTTTCTGAATATATTCGCTCCTGTCGGTTATCTTTTTAAGCTCATCTGTGAAAAAGTTCATATATATCCACCTTCTTCCTCATCAGAGTATCGTCCATACATACAGCGGAGCAGTCAGCGAGAAGAGCAGACCGCCGAAGATAATTGCGATAGGAGTCCACTCAAGGGTACCGTGTTTTCTGTACTCGAGATACGCCGTAGCGATCTTGACAAAGAGCAGAACGCCGAGTATTACGTCGATCACGGGGAATACAACGTTATTTACTACAGTCTGTATCTGACCTTTGGCAGTGGTCCACGTACTTTCTACAGCACTCGCTACATCTCCGGCGGCGTATGCGTTCATTGCTGCAAAATTCAGCATTGCCATTACAGAAGCAACGGCACATACTATTTTGGCTTTCAGTTTTCTCATAAGATCAAACCTCCTTTGTTTCAACAAGCTTACCCGTAAGGATATTTCTTGCATTTTCAAATTCATATGAACAGGTCGAAAAAGATACGAACCTGTCATCTTCTGTGTATGTCATTTCACGGCTGACCGCCGATCTGTCATAGATATGTGGTATCCATTCGGAAATGGAAGTATCGCCTTTGTACAACTCATCATGCCAGTCTGCGACAGCAAGAGAGAAGAAGTCTATCCTGTATACGGTTTCGGGCGTAGCCAGCCAACCATACTTATGGCTCTCGAAGAAGCTATCGTTCTTGAATCTGGTTATCTGTGCAAACATGGAGCCGTTCTTCATGTTATGAGCGTATACGATATTTATCGGATTCTGAAATCTTCCTTCACATCTGCAGTCCAGATATACAGATCCTGCTTTCAACGGACTTCCATCATATGCGTGGTCAAGATAGTAAAAGTTATCGTCTGACTGCATAACAGGATAGTTTATAACAGTATCGGGAATATACAGCCAGCCGATTGCATCGGGATATGCGTTATTCAGCGACTTTGCTGTGTCAATGAACTGTTCCTTTACATCTGACGGCAATTCCGGAGTAGCTGTTGTAGTCTCAGATGTTGTTGTCGAAGATATTTCGTCCTTGGTTACGATCGATGTCGTTATTGCTGTTGCGGTTGATGTCTCAGGCTCAGATGCCTCATCAAGCGCCGCCAGAATTGTCGGAGTCGGCATATATGGCTTTATCTCAGTCTCTTTGAGCTTCTGCCTGAAATCGTCTTTGGTGAGCAGATATGCGCCTCCTAAAAGGAGGGCGGCTGCCGAAACAGCCGCCAGAGTGCGAAGAATAGTCTTCTTTTTCATTCATTTTCTCCTTCGATGTAGTCGGGACAGAGCTCTGCATAATCGTCAGAAGGCTCTTCCTTCTTCTTTCTTGTGAACAGAAGCACGTTTACAATAACAAGTCCGATGAATAAGAGGATATATCCGAGAGGACTCTTGCCTGTGTCGCCAGTGGGGACAATAGGCGTTGTTGTAACGATCTTTGTATCCTTCATAGTTACCTCAGTAACACTTCCGTCAGCATTTACCGTAAACTCGATATCCTCAGCCGTATTGTACCCGTCGGGAGCTGTGATCTCACGGAGAGTGTAAGTTTCACCGGCGATGAGCTTTGCTTCGATATAGTGAGGCTCATTTGTGGATACCCATTCCTCAATGACATTTCCGTCCTTGTCAATTACCTGGAGCTTTGCACCTGCAAGCTCTGTGCCTGTTGTCATATCCTGCTTGCTGATCTTAACGATAGTAGTGTCATCGATCATAGTAACGCAAGGAATACCGTCTTCTGTCTTTGCTGTTGCCTCAACGCCGTCTACGGTAACATTGCCATATTCGTCGATAGTGAAGCAGATGTCCGTTGCAATTATATATCCGTCGGGAGCTGCCACTTCCTTGAGTGTATAGCCGCCTGCAGGAATATTAGTGATGATGTGGTCATCGCCGTCAGATATCCATTCGTCAATAATATCGCCGTTTTCATTGATAAGCTGCATTGAAGCACCTTCAAGCTCGTTTCCGTAGATGTCTGCCTTGCTGATAGATACTGTAATTGCCTTATTCTCCGCAGTTATCTCAACTATGTCATCATTCTCGCTGATAGTAACGGGATACTGGCCGTCTGAGAGGATATATCCGGTAGGAGCAGCGATCTCCTTTACGATATATTTACCGTAAGGAATATCCGTGAAGCCGAAGTTTCCGTTTTCATCTGACTCGTCTGTAAGGTATGCGTTCTCGGCTGTGAACTCAGTTCCGTCTGCACTGAAAAGTCCAAATACTGCATTTTCAAGAGGATCACCATGCTCGTTGACCTTCTTGCCGCTCACGGAGCCACGCTTAAGATCATTGATAAAAGTACCGCAGTCGATATATACTGTTGTCTGCTCCTGTCCCATATACTCGAAGTTAACGAGATACTTTTCGCCGTTGAGCATATAGTGTTCGTCGGTTGCGATCTCCTGAACGTAATATTTAGCGAAAGGCAGCTTTTCTGCGATAGTTGCCGTCATATCCTCGCTGAGTGATACCTGTGCGATGAAACCGTCCTTGGGGATAACCGTGCCGTCAGCAGCTGTGATGTCTTCTGCGGCGTAGAGCCCGAAAATAATGGACTTGTACTCATTGTTTGTGCCGATGTCAAAGAGCTCGTCATGCTCCATGAACTTAGCAAGGTTTATATTAACGCCCTGATAGTCGTTATAGAATGTGTTGTTGATTGCGTCTGTGATAGAAACCTCCTGTCCTGCGTAAGTAAGCTCTACTCTCTTTTCCTCGCTATTCAGCACATAGCCATAGGGAGCGTTCTTTTCTCTGACAATGTACTTGCCAAGATAAAGAGGCTCTGTGGCTGCGTTTCCGTTAGCGTCTGTAATGATATCTGCTACTACTTCGCCAATTGAAGCTCTGAGTGTACCGTCAGCTGTATAGATGTCCTCGGCTGCAATTACTTCAAACTCTGCACTGCCAAGACCGCTTTCCTCGAAAATAGGATAGTAAGTCATACAGCCTGCAGTTTCTGTTTCTCCGTTTTCATTTATGCGGATAGCAGGAGCAATTGACTTTACTGTCTTGAAGATATCGCCGCGCTTGCTTACAGAAATTCTGCCTTTCTGAGCAATATCGTACTTCTCAACCTCAATAATCTTATCTGTTCCGTCAATAACGAAAGAAACAGGTTCAGCATTGAGGAAGTATCCTGTGGGAGCCTTAACTTCGTGGAGCTCGTAATTGCCGTAAACAAGCTCGTTAGGGAGCATAAGGCTGCCTGTTTCATTTGTATAGTATGTGTCTATTGTTTCTTCTGTGGGATAGTTGAGTGACTGAGAAATGTACTTCCCATCATCAACGCTCCATACCTTGAAACCGATACCGGATACAGGGATTATATTACCTGTCTCTGCGTCTTTCTTAACGATTCTGATACTTGCTGAGATAGCAGCATCGTTGAGGATATATGGATAGGTCTTTCCGTCTTCACTGATGATAACATCGAAGTCCTCAACGTATTCAGTGTTCTTCCAGCCTGTAGTCTGATGAACGGTATATGTTCCGTAAGGAAGCTCCTTTGTCTCGGCCAAGCCGTTCTCGTCTGTAATGAGATAGTCTCGCTCAGTTTCTTTTGCGTTGTCATAGCTGCCTGCTGACTTGAGGTACACCTCAAACTCAGCTCCTACCTCGGGAGTTTCGATGCCTGTTGTGCCGTCATCGCTGTGCTTGATGATTGATACCTTGCCCTTTACAACATCCTCAGTTACATCGAGAGCGATAGGATTGGTCTCTACCTTATAGTTCTGAGGCTCTGCACCTACCTTAAGGATCTCGTCATTGAGTGTATATCCCTGTGAAGGAGTAAGCTCCTGAAGAGTATAGTTGCCGCATACGAACTCATCTGTAACAAAGTGTCCGTTCTCATCGGTTGTGTATGTTGCTACACGGTTACCGTCATGATAGAGACCGTAAGTTGCACCTGCGAGTGTAGCGTCGCCCTGTGCGGTAACGCTTTCGCTGTCCTTCTTAACGACCTCTGCTGTGAACTTCTTCAGCTTATTCTCGAACTTTACGCTGACTGTAGCGTCTGCGGTAAGTGTAGTCTTCTGATCTGCAGGAACAACATATCTTACAGGTACATCCTTCTCGCTGATCGTATAGGTTATGGGATTGTTGTTGCTGTCATACACGGGAATGCATGCAAATATCGCTGTACCGTCATTTGCAGTAGTCATCGTGTAGGTTTGACCGCCGCCTGTAACTGTGAAGGTCCTGTCGCCGTTCTGATTATCCTCAGACTGCTTGTTGATCTTGATATTGCCCTTTTTAAGGTCGTTTTCAAAGTCAACAGCTACTGTGAGGTCAGCATTCCCCTCGGTAATGGTTATATCCTTTGCCTTCGGGACAATATATCGAGTATCGACATTGAACTCAGATATATTGTAGGTTATGGGCTTGCCTGTTTTCATGTCATACAGAAACAGTCCCGAAACTTCGGCTTTTCCGGAAGAATCGGTCTTTGCTGTAAATGACCTGCCATCGGAACCAGTTACCTTGAATTCTCTGTCACCAACGATACCGTCCTCAGCAGTTTTATTGATCACGATTTTTCCTGTGGTTCTGTCTTCAAGCACGTCAATAGTCTGACCTGATTTGAGTGTATATACAGTAGTATCAAGGTCATATCCAGTCGGAGCCTTTATCTCCTTTGCGTAGTATGTGCCGCTGGGGAGTTTGATAGTTCCTTTACCCTTTTCGCCGATAGTGATCTCGCCGACCTTGTTCTTGCACTCCTTATCCTTATATACGCCGTACACAGCGGAGGAGTTATCAACAGGGCTCTTGCCGATAACCATCTGAGTGTCCTTATCGAGCTTTGTTACAGAGAATTCCACGTCTGTCTTGGATACTCGGAATGCGAACATATTCAGAGCTGTTGCCTGTTTACCGTCAGTGCGGTTATTGATAACACAGCCCTGTGAGCCGTTTGACTCGATACGCCAGTGCGTTCCTCCATCGCCGCTGCCGTCGCCGACAGTATTGCTGTTGATGTAGCTCTCGTTTACGCCGATTTTCTTGAGATAACTGATTACCTCGTCACGATTGTTGAACTCGCCGATATATATCCAAGAGTGATCCTCGCCGTCAAGGTTGTCTGCAATAACCACAGAACCGGGCGTTATGGTAGAGCCGTCTGCACACTCCCAATAGGGACGTTCCTTGTATGGGATATTCTCCTTTTCAACGTCGATCTTTGATGTTACGCCATTGTAGGTAATGGTGCAGTTATCGCTGACCGACAGCCAGTGAGGTGTATCCACAGGAACAGGATTGTTCCAGCTGAAGCCGCTTGTGCTGTAGCCGAGATGAGCAAGTGTATAGTAGATAAGACCGGAGCAGTCAACGCCCTGCTGTCTGACATAGTCAAGAGAGAGCGGCGAATAGCTGCCCTGATAGTATACGCCTGTATATCCCTTAAAGCCCCAGCCGTAAGGAGAACCGAGAAGGGTTGCTGCCTGTGCTATGACCTCATCGGCTGAAGGGAACGCTTCATTCTCTGTTGCTGAACTTGCCGCACTTGCGGAGATCATTCCTGTCATGGGAGTAGCTAACATAGAAACAGCGCAGAGGCTTGCCATAAGTCCTGCGCTGAGCTTTTTGATAATATTGTTATTCTTTGTCATACTTGCTTTTCCTTTCATAGATGAAAATAGGAGCCGATCTCTCGGCTCCTTGATGGTTGTTACTTGTACCAGTCACTTTCGACTGTTACACTTTTTCTGTTGTCATATATGTCTGTCACAATATCCAGTCCATTCGGATATGGTATCCCACCACTCGGACATGAGGTCGGTGCTCCAACCACATCTCCCATAGGCTCCATATAGTACCATTTGCCGTCAAGTCTGACTATATTTGCTACATGACCGTACCAATCATAGTCTGATGATCTGGCTATATAGCATTCCAGCCCAGCACCTTGAGCCATGAAGTATGCGTTTATTGCGTAGTTTATGCAATTCACGCCGCCCATGCTCTCTGTTTCCTGACATATAGCTACGGCTTTTCCGTAGTCAGTACCGTCATGGCTCAGATTCTTTCCTTTCTCGTACAGCCAGTCATAATCTATGTCATAGCCGTCTATGAAGGTCTGCATCTGGTCATTAAGTCTATCGTAGTCAAGAATCTGCTGTTTGGGTACAGGCGGTTCGGTCTGCCTGGGTGGTTCTGTTTGTCTTGGCGGCTGAGTTATTGCCGGCAGAGCAGTAGTGACCACCGGAGTTGTGGTGCGTACAGCTTGTGTAGCTTTATTCTCATTCCCTGCAGGTGTTTCAGCTCTTTGGGGCGTAGTCTGAACCGGAGTTGTAGTCTTATTCTCGTTCTGCTTTACCTCTTGAGCTTTATTATCCTGTGAGTTCTGAGCCTTCTTATTGTCCTTCTTTGGCTGATCATTTGTATTTACGGCTGCTGTAGTACCATCTGTGGCAGTCTTCTCAGTTACCGACTGCGAGCTATTATCTGTTGTGGTCTCACTCGTAACTGTTACTGCCGAAGTAGTCGTATCTATCGCATCTGAGGCTGTTGTTCCCGCAGGATCTTCTGCATTATTACTAACCGTAGTGGCTTCCTCTGCAACATACGGCTTATCTTCTGAGATGTGACCACAGCCTGTGAGCATAGCGGATATGAGTAGGAGTGATAATATTCTTTTCATGTGGCTGACCTCCTCTTTTTTTCCTACTATATCACACCGTTTTACAAAAATCCATACCTAAGAAGGTTTTTCTACATTTTTAACTATACGCACCGCCTGATTTGTGACAATGTTCACATAGACATTTCGGGTTCAGGCTCCGGTTCGTCGAGTTCCTCGCACTCTTCGTCCTCGGGAAGATCCTCTATCTCGATACCTTCGTCCTGAGTCTGAGAGAGTGCCTCATCGTACTTGTCAAGTACAGCCTGAGTTAAGGCTTCTCTTGCGCCCTTAGTGATCGGATGGAAGGTATCACGATACTTTGTCTCGCCGTTGGATGTGTACGATGTTGAAGGCATAGAGACGAAGAGTCCCTTTTCGCCGTCACATACCTTTACGCCGTGTACGGCAAAGTAGCCGTCCAGCGTTACGCTTGCAAACGCCTTGATAGATGAATCAGGCTTGTCGATGATCTTTGTGATCTTTGCATTTACTTTCATAATTTTTCTCCTTTCATTTTTAAAAACTGATCATTGTCATTCCGATGTCCTGTTCGGGAGCTATTTCCACAACGGACTGCGGAAACATTTGTATATACTTATCTACCTGCTCGTCGGTCAGGCTACAGGAGTCACGCTCTCCCTCGTCATTGTATCCGTCGCCGCAGATAAAGCAAGTACCGTGTATAAGGGTGTTGCCGATAACTCTGTTCGGGGCAGAGTCGTTAAGCAGAAATTCTTCATTGCAGAAACAAACCGCATCGCCGTTTTCTTCAAAATATACCGGCTCAATAAGACCGCCGACTACAGACTGCATTGCATGGATATCCCTGCGGATTTCAGCTTTGTATGGCGGTCTGTCGTTTTCCAGAACAACCACCTTCATGAGATACTCATGGTCTGTCTTGGATATATCGAAGTCATCAAGTTTCTTGAATCCAATGCTGTCCACGAAATAGAAGCCTCTGTTCTTACCGTCGCATATCTCCACAATATCGCTTACCGACATGGAATGTCCGCAGAAACCAAGCGGAGAATTACCGGTATTGCACTGCATGAAGAGTTCTTCAAGGCTTTGAGCATAAGCTATCCCGCCGTAGACCTGCTGATAAATGCACGGATCTACGCCGCCCTTGCTCATAGTAAAGTCGTAGTCCCTGAATTCAAGATCCTTCATGTCCTTTTCGGAGTTGATCTGAAATACTCTGATATTCATCTTCGGAGCCGATATTGCTTCAAGTCGCTTTGAAGCCCATTCGGGAAGTTTTTCTGTGTCTGCAACGCCTATGAAGACACCTCTGTCAAAGTGCGTTTTCTCGCCGTCAGCAAGGAATGTACCGAAAACCTTTCTTCCGAGCTTAGAAGGATCACAACCGAAGCCGTCTTCAGCATAGAAATACTGTAATGCAGGCTTTCTTGCCTCATCTTTGAGTATCTCAGGACTGAGTATGAGGAGCTTATGGGTATAATCCTCCTTATAGCTGCCCTTCAGACATTCCTCAGATGACAGAAGTCCAAGAGCCTCATATTCCTCTCTTACGCTGTCGATAAAGCCGTTAAGCACCGCAGGATGCGACTGCACCGTATATTCATCAAATTCATATTTATCGAGATGTGATGGGATAATAGTGCGAGCCCAGCCCTTGTTGATGTTTGTGAATCTGCCGTCGAGACTCTTATTCTTAACAGTTGCCGCCAGTACCCACATTGTGCGGTCATATCCGAACTCCGAGAAGATGTCCTGTACACAGGAAGTATCAAGATGCATACCGTCAAAGTGCGTCTTTATGGCTTCTTCGATAGCTTCCTTACACTTGATGTTCTCCCTCTTGCTTTCCTGATACTCTCTTAGCTCATTTTCGTATTTGGCGGTCTCCCGAGAGTATTTATATATAAGCTCCTTCAAATCACATCATCTCCTCATCGCAGTAGTTATAGAGCGGACAATCATCGCAGTTCCCGTAGTTCCTGCATATCGCCTCGATCTCGTCCTCTGTAAGAGGTCTGCCGATGTATTCTTCCTCATCATCTTCGGGGATAGTGACCGATAAGCAGGCGTTTCCGTTTACGCAGACGAGCTCGACTTCCGCAGGTATCCCTTCACTGGTGAAAAGCCCTGTATACGTTGTTTTTCCGTTAGCCATTATAGCCTGTGTTGATATTACTCTTTTCATATGATTATTCTCCCTTCTGCGGTCAGGGTTCCGGTCAGGTCAAAGAAAGATGCCTGTCCGTCACCGTTGTATAACTCAAAAATATCGAAATTTGCGATGATAAACTCATCGTATGTTGCTCCTGCTTCATTATGGAGCACCATACTGTGAGGTCTGGTTATCCTCATCTTATACCAGATTTCCTCGCAGTACAGCTGATCTATGAAATCACATTCATTGTACGATAATATGACTTTTCCCTTGCATTTAAGTAATGCATCATGCAGCGCCCGATGCATCGCATCTCCGAACAGCGGAACTCCGCTATAGCATTTCTCCGCCATGTAGTAAGGTGGATCACAGTAGAATATGGTTGTTATAGCATCGTGAATCCGTATTATATCAAGGCAATCTCTGTTATCAACTGCCAGATATTGAAATGCTCTTGATGCTTCATTGATAAGGCGTATCGCAGTTTCAGCATTAGTACCTTTGCAAGCCCAGCTTTTTCCTGTGGCGGAGAAGCTGCACTTCATAAGAATGAGGAACATGAGAGCGTCGAAGAGCTCGGGATCTTTCTCCCTTGCCTTAAACAGCTCCCATGCTGTCATCGAATTCATCCATACGTGCTGCTTATCCTGTATATTTTCAGCCTTATTCATCAGTTTAAGGATTGAGTCATAGAATTCCTCGAATGTGTTGGCTCTGTAAAAAACAAGACAGCAAGCATTGAATTGATCGCGTATATTTGCGAATATACGTTGTTCGATCTCTTCAACAAGCTTGCCGTCTTTTCCGAATGCACCTGCGAATGCGCTTACAAGATCTCGACACCGAGATTTGATTATAGTATAGAAGTTCGTCAGGTGCTGGTTATAGTCGTTATATATCTGAATAGGTGCGTACTTTCCTGAAAGCGATACCGAGCCTCCGCCGCCGAATACGTCCACGAATTTATTCTGCCCTTCGGGGATTATTCGCTTTATGACGGGGAGGAGTATCGTTTTACCGCCGATCCACGGTATCGGAGGTTCGCACCCTGTGGTAATAATGCCTCCCATTATACTCCTTTCCGGAGTTAACTCATCGTTACCTCCATTTCCTCGTCCTCGCTTTCTTCCGGTTCGTCATCGTCAACTGACGTAATATTGACGTATTCTCCGATTATACAGAGAGCCTTGTTATAGTCGCCCGATGATGTGATGCGGTCGCACATTTCCTTTGCTTGTTCAGCCATACCGTTTCTTTTGAGAGTTTTCGATGCTATTCCCATGAGGTGAAAGATGTTCGAATCCTCGCCAATCAGTGGACAATCCGGCTTTTTCTGCTCTTGTTCAGGCTGTTCTTCGATGAAACCTCCGAGCCTATTTGGGACATAGTCCGAGAGCCATGTGCCGCCGAACTGCTCATGTGTTTGCAAACGCCACGTGGCGAGCTTACCGATATCAAGCTCCACATCTTCAAACGGAAACATGATATTAGTAAGTCCTTCGTGCTCAAAAACATACAGTTTATCGAATGGAGATCTTAATATACCGGCATCGGCAAGAGTTGAGTTAATACCGTCAGCCCATTCCTGAAGATCTCCGCCGCAGCCTTGAAGTATGAGCCCTTCTTTATCGCTCATTTTACGCAGGTCCGCGGCAGATATCCTGATTATCTCAGCTTCAGGAAGCTCATAGCAGTTCTGCATACTCATCTTCTCAGTATCGCACTTCTCAAATGCGATATTTCTCAGCGAGCTATGGGTGAACACGGCGGATCTCATGTCACATTTATCGAATAATACATCTCTGAACGCAGCTTCTTCGGCGGTAAGCATATAGCAGTTACAGCTATTGAACCTGACATTATGAAGTTTAGCGAAGCACATTCCCGTATCTGAAATGTCACAGAGCTTAAAATCGCAGTTCCTGAATACAGCGCTATTGAACTGCTTATTATTGAAGGATAACCTCTCAAAGGAGCAGTTCTCAAAAACAGCCTGTTTACCGCCATCCTCACCTTCGATATACTTATTATGGAGTATACAGGCATTATCAAGTTCTTCCTGCGTTACTTTTCTCTTTTCGTCCATATCACACCTCCTGCATTCCCATGCTCAGTTCCTCAGTCTGCCCGGGATCATACTCCCTGAACATATACAAGGACATATTTTCACCAAGGAAGTTCGGACTGCTGTCCTCATCAAGCACTATATATCCCTTACTTTTGAGATCAATGGGTTCCTTTGTCACAATGGAACCACCATGATTAACTGCAACATTTTTCTCTATCGTGAAAAACTCGCCGTTATCGTTATGACGCAGGTGATAGCAGTACATACCCTTTGGGATGTTTGCATCGGTTATGCGGTCATTTGTAAAGAGAGCCGTATGTCCAGCCACCTCGATTAACTCATACTCATCATCATACTCGATGTTGATATATTCGGTCTCAGTGGCATTAAGATAGAGCGAATAGTCTTCCTCAAGGCTTACGTCCATAACTCGAGCTGCGAATTCAAGGCATTCTTTCTGGCTTTCAGGAAAGTATTCCTCTACACGCTCTCCGTTAAAATAGACGTAGCGTCCGCAGTTTCTGCCTATATCCTCATCAGCCCACTCGTGCTCAAACTTGATATCGGGATACATTTCCGACAATTTATTGAGTATAGGGTGAGGAGCCGACCATGCAGTCAAGAATTTCAGCTTATCTTTTTCAAATACAGTATCCGATGTATAGCCGTAGCAATTCCATTTCGTACCCCAGTTCGCAACTCTCCAGTCATACCAGTTATTATCACCATATATGGCACGTTCCTTCGGACCAAGATCACCGCAATAAATATTATCGGGCATAGGCAGTATCTTTTCAAAATCTACCGAGCCTACACCATATTCATTTGTTTTTATCGCCTCAAGCATAGCCTTGATACGGCTCTCATCTCCGGAGAGGGTTATAACGCTTGTAACATGATTAGGCACTCATCACACCTCCGTATTCCTTTATCAGCCTTGAAAGGATATACTGCTGTCCCTTGCCTGTGACAAAGGTCTGCTGATACGTCCTTGTCTGACCGTTGGTCTCATATACGGACTCCTTCACACGGAAGTATCCGTTCTCGATATATTCCTGATAGGGAATATTGCCGCTCATAAGGATCCCGTGAGCTCTCAGCCAAGCGAACAGTCTGTTACGTCCGATGCGTATACCGTGATCCGCGCAGAGCTTCGCCATTTTGTTAACATCAATGAGATTGGTGCTGTCGCTGACATGGTTTGCGAACTTCACCTTCGGCTCATCCTGACGAATTCTGTTGTTGAGCTGATTGATGACCCTGCACTGAATACGGAAGAGCTGCTTTATCGGCTCATCTGCGAAGGGGAGATATGTCTCCACGAACACATCCTCATTTGCAACATAGCCGCCTGTCTTCCTTATAGTGGGAAGTACCTCTGATGTTACCCAGCGTTTGAACTTCTTTGCTGTGGGGAGCTTGCTTGAAAGTACAAGGCTGTAGAAGCCGGATTCATTTATTATAGGCGTTTTCTGCATTCTACCGATGGAGTCCCGAATTGGGATTCCATCTTTGTCTTCAGAATCAACGTGATCCTGAATTGCTTTGGTAGGTCTTTCATATCCAAGTATCTCGGCTACATCCTTACCAACGAGCCAAGGCTCACCGTCGATACATACCGTTCTTACCGAACCAAACTCGGGATTGTTGAAAATCATCATTTCATTCATTCTTGTTAACCTCCATATCAATTTCCTTTACGAATTTCGCCAGAGCTTCGATGACATTTACTGT
>R05__coassemble_44_pt1 | contig 66995 bp, 66 predicted proteins | sample R05__metabat2_low_PE_032 | metagenome-assembled genome bin R05
GAGTCGAAGCTCGGGGATCTTTCATTTAGGGGTGTGATGTTATTAGGCGCTTACAGTCCATGATCCATTAAGATCATAGACAAGCTCTTCTCATTTCTATATCATATGGCTAAAGACTTCAATTTTGATAAAATGCACCCTCTGTTATTTCGGAGGGTGCATTTTTTGTTGAGGTAAAAGCTATCGTTTCTGATTTAAAAGAGAAGAGTGTGCAAATTGCAGTAAGCATTTCTTATTGAAAAAAATATCACGAACCTGTTCCATTATACTTCATAGCACCATACATCCATATTTTATAGCTTATCCAGAAGAAGAATACGCCAATTAGTGGCGAAAGCCATGAAAGAAGAGAGACTTCATTCGGACGAAGAAGCACAAGACTCGGATAGTACGCAATAAACGCTATCGGCATTACAAATGTGAATATAAAACGGAATACAGGACTGAATATAGTCACAGGATATTTAGCATAGTCCTTGAATCTTGTTACAAGATCAAGCACATAGAATGAATTCTGTATCCAAAAACAGGTCGCAGCCGCTGCATTTTGCATAGCTACCATGACCAGCGAAGCCGTCAGGAGGAACACTATCATCTTTAACAATATCAGCGGTGTAAAACCAAGTCCTATTTTTCCCCATGAGTATATCAGAGTACCGATACCAAAAGCAAATTGCCCAAGTCCTTTGATATCAAATACCTCCGACTGAAAATAAAAGAACAGATTGATTGGTCGGAAGCAGTATTTTATAAAATCTCCCGAATATACATACTGTCTCAAACTCCAGTTGTTATCGAAAAGGCACTGTACAGGTGTCAGTGCAACAAGCGAAAAACCGTACAAAAACAGCATTTCATAATATCCCCAACCATTTATGGAAGGAAAATTCCTGAAAAGTATCCAGAAACTTATAAATCCTGATATATTAGTAAATATCATACCTATCATTGAGATAATGAAATCAGCACGGTAGCTCATTTTACTTTTTAAATCCTGTTTTAATATCTTTACATAGAGCCTTAAATAGAAGCCTAATCCTTTTTTCTTCATTCCGATCAGCCTCCATTTACAGTTATTCTGCGCAGTGAAACATTCCAGAATAGTATGCTTATAACTGTCATGACTACGCACCATATCAGCTGCACGCCAAGTACGTGAATAAGCTTTTCAGGCTCAAGGTCTGCATCAAGTAGTATTGAAAGCGGTGCGTTATATATAGATTGGAACGGAAGATGATCCACAACTTTTCTGAACGCATCTGGAAAGAACGCAAGAGGTATTGTAGCTCCTGAAAGCAAAAGCACGATCACCTGCTTCATTATGTTTATTCCCCATATTGATTCAGTGTACAAGCATATAGTTCCAACTATAAAATCTATGCTGTAGTTTATGATTATCGCCATGACTACTGATATGACAAAGAATACCAGGTTTGTACCAATATGTATCGCACCATGAGTTACAGCAGCTACTACTATAAAGGTAGGAAGGAATGTCAGAAAGAAATTCGTAACAAATGAACCAGAAAACGACCAGAATAAATAACTTCTGTATTTTATAGGTTTCAAAAGATCAAGGACTATTTTCCCTGATTGTATATTACGCCCTACTTCCCATACAGTATACATTTCCATAAAGTTGAACAGTGCTGTTGCAAGTACGATATAGATTAATGTATCAAAAAATGTCATACCATTTACCACATCTGTTCCAGAAGAATCATATATCGCCTTCCAAAGAAAATATACCACTATAAGATACAGCATATTTCCTACCATTATAACAAAAGTCCCCAGTCGAAACTGAAGTGCTTCAATTATGCCTGCTCTTGTAAGGGTGAGGTATTTCTTTACGTTCATGCCACACCATCCTCATATATCTTCTTGATGACCTCTTCTGTTGATATTTCTTCAAGCTTCATATCAGTTATTTGGTAGGAATTCTGAAGCTTTGCCAAAACATCCATTATCTTAGCCTTTTCTTCATCAACAAGAACAGATATCCATTCATCATCAACGTTAACGGAAAAATCTGGAACGTCTTGCTTGACATTTTCTGCTTGAATTTTCAGATCTCCGTCAACTCTTATCTTTAACGTACGGTATGAACCAAAGAAACCTTTAAGGTGTTCGATATCATTATCATAGAGCATTTTCCCCTTGTCTATTATGACTATTCTGTGGCATAATGCATCAACATCGCCCATATCGTGAGTAGTAAGGATAACAGTAGTGTTCTTCTCCTTATTCAGTGCATGAATAAGTGTGCGTATCTTTGCCTTCATTGAAACGTCGAGACCTATGGTCGGTTCGTCAAGGAAAACTATCTTAGGGTCGTGAAGAAAAGCAGCAAGAATATCGCTGAGTGTTCGCTGACCAAGTGACATCTGACGCACGGGTTTGTGCAATATCGGTTCAAGATCTACAAGAGACTTATAAAGCTTTATCATTCCATTGTACTGCTCATCGCTTATCCTGTATATATCCTTTAATATCCTGAAAGACTCTATCAATGGCAAAGCCCACCATAGTTGAGAACGCTGCCCGAAGACAACACCTATCTCCTGAGCATTCTTAGTACGGTTAGCATACGGAACATTACCATTTATAAGTATTTCTCCTGAAGTAGGTTCAAGAACACCTGTCATCATCTTGATAGTTGTTGACTTGCCTGCACCGTTAGGTCCGAGATATCCAACTATCTCTCCCTGCTCTATACTCATGCTTATATCATCTACTGCACGTACTATTTTATAGTCTCTGGAAAAAAGATCTTTTATGCTGCCTTTGAGTCCTTCACGTCGATTAAGAACCTTGAATTCTTTTACAACATTTTGCATATTTATTATTTCTGACATAAATACTCCAAACAATATATGATATTAATTACAACACTCTTTTATTTTGCTTATGAAATCAAGCAAAATAAAAGGTTCATTATTAGATACATCTTCAAAAAACTTAATGATTTTGCTGATAATAGGTTTATTTCTAAGTTGATCGTAAAGATCAGAGCTATTATCTGACATAATAGCTTTCAGGAAGAAAACTTTTGCAAGTTCAGTTTTTTTCATCACTGACTAATATCTGTCGATGATCTCTGAAACATCTGCTTTTGTAACATTCTCGATATAACGTAATCTTTCAAGCACGTTTTTTTATGTTCATAAAGCAAGTGTACATGACGGTAATCGGTATAAAACTTGTCATTATTCAGCATTTCATAAAGTGAATTTATGATCTCTTTCTGACAAGCAGCTCCGTAAACAGCAACATCTCCTCTGCCCTCAATTATCTCAGAACACAGCATTTTCTTCATATCAGCTGACAAAGCATATTCTTCAAGTTCGCACAGGATATTGTTAACATCTAATACTTCAGTTATATTTTCCTTTTTCTTTATTTTGGAAAAAGCATACCATATAACCCATACAGGTAATTTGCCGAATTTCTCACGGTCGTTCATGAATGAGTCATGAGCTTTTATAACTGCATCATACGAGTAGGTAAGCAGATAATAAAGAGCAGTTGTGCTGTCGAGCTGTTCACCGATGTATATTTATATTGTACCATGAAGCATGGTTTTTGTCAAGAAAAGCCGAGGTCTGTGACCCCGGCTAAATAATACAAAACATTTTGTTAAAAACATTATTTTGCTATATTATGGATAGCTTTGTCAATTTTAACGATATCGTTGACAATCTTATTTAGGATTTCATCAGTTATAAATGCATTATAATCATTATAAAATCCTCTTTCAGCGATTTTAGTTATGCAATTAATCTTGTCCTTACTAAAGTATCCCCCAAATGTTTCCACGTATTTATTTAACATTGTTATTGCATCATTCTCAGAAATATACGCTCAATGATCAAGGCCAGCAAACTGAGAGTAAAATGATCTTTTTCGAGGCAGCTACCGAAGAGCAAATCTCTGAATTCGAGAAGAAGAATAAGCTCACCCTGTCTTCAAAGTTCAAGGAATGGCTACTGTTTTCTGATGGCGGCGAGTGCTTTTTACCCGCAGGTGTTCAGTTCTATGGTGTCGCACATAAGCCGTTGATTGATGTAAATGATAACAACAGACCAGATGATAGTTAACTGACAACAGCTCACATCCACACGGACAGGAGCTGTTTTTTATTGAAAAACGCCCCCAAATATGATATAATTATGGAAACTATCGGAAAGGAGCCGGCTACTATGATAATACTGATAACAGGCGCTTCACATACCGGAAAGACGCTTCTCGCGCAGAAACTGCTCGAAAAATACAAGTACCCTTACCTGTCTATCGATCACCTGAAAATGAGACTTATAAGAAGCGGTCAGACCGAGCTCACTCCCTATGACGACGACAAGCTGACGGCATACCTCTGGAATATCCTGAAAGAGATGATAAAGACTGCCATTGAGAACGATCAGGACCTTATTGTTGAGGGCTGCTATATTCCCTTTGACTGGGAGGACAGCTTTGATGCCGACTACCTGCCGCAGATAAAATACATCTGTCTCATTATGAGCGAAAAATACATAAACAGCCATTTCAGTGACATTGTGAACTTCGGGAGCGTTATCGAAAAAAGGCTCTCCAACGACATCAGTATTGAGGAAATAATACAGGACAATCAGGAATATCTCAGCGGCTGTCTCAGTTACGGACTTGATTATTTCCTGATAGATGATGAATACGACTTGGAAAGGTGCTGCATATGAGCAACCCATGGGAAGAAATAAGTCTTGACGACTACGAAAAGCACATGAGCCTTGACTCCGTGCGGCAGCTTCAGGCGATAAACGCCATAATGAAGGAGCAGTTTGCGGCGTATAATGTCTGCACAGCAACAGTTCTCGGTATCGCAGGCGGAAACGGTCTTGAACACGTTAGCCCCGACAAGTACCGTAAGGTCTATGGCGTGGACATAAATGCGGACTATCTCCGTGCAGCCTCTCAGCGATATACTCAGCTTTCGGGAGTTCTGGAGTGCCTGCAAATTGACCTTATAAACGAGGCGGAGAAGCTCCCGCAGGCACAGCTCCTGATAGCGAATCTGCTTATCGAGTACATCGGTTACGGAGCGTTCCAGCGAGCCGTTTTGCAGACCTCTCCCGAGTACGTTTCCTGCGTGATACAGATAAACTCAGACGAGGAGCAATGGGTGTCGGAGTCGCCGTACCTGCGAGCTTTCGACAGGTTGGACGAGGTTCATAACCAAATGGAGGAAAAGGCTCTCACGGCTGCCATGAACGATATAGGCTACTCGCTGATATTGCAGGAGTCATATCCACTGCCAAACGGCAAGGCACTGGTGAGGCTGGATTTTGTGAGAATTAAGCTACTGCAAAAAACAAAAAAATATTGAAAAAATGCACTGAATATGTTATAATTCATATAATAATGATTGCATTTTTCAGTGTATCAATCAAGGAGTAAGTTATGGGATTATTTGATAAACTACGCGAACCAATTGTTCTAAAAGAAGACAGCTGTGCAAAAGAACAAATTGCACAGTTAAACTCCGTTTTACAAACCGCTCCCTCAGAAATGTCATCTCAAATAGAACAGGATATTCGATTATTGCAATACGGAATATATGGTGAGGACGCACTAATGTTCGAGCTAAAAAACAGTCATATGCCTATGTATATCATGCATGATCTGTTTTTTGAAATGAACGGTTTGACAACGCAAATCGATTTTCTTATTATAACCCGAAAACTCGTAATTGTTTTAGAATGTAAGAACCTTTATGGTAATATTACAATCGATAATAACGGGAATTTCACCAGAACAATACAGTTAGGAACACGTTATAATAAGCAGGGAATTTACAGCCCAATCACGCAAAACCAACGTCATATAGATATGATACGTGAACTTCGCAGGGCTTCAAAATCGCTGCTCGCACGAACATTTTTTGATAAAAATTTCGACTCCAATTACAAATCAATAGTAGTCCTTGCCAACCCAAAATCTATATTGAATATGCAGTATGCTCCAAAAGATATAAAAGAAAAAATCGTTAAAGTAGACGGACTTATTAACTACATTAAAAAACTTCACGATATATGTAATAATGGCAATATGTCAGATAAAGAAATGAAGGAGCTTGCTGATTTCTTCCTTGAAAAAAGTGTTACTAACAAACAGGATTACACTGAAAAATACAGAAACGCTGCTTCTGCTCATATTGCTGAGATTGCCTCTGCTTCAAAAGAACCAATATCAGATGTTCCAGTATCGAATACAGCTATCGAAATTACCGCTAATATTGAAGAAACTCCTGTTTATAAGGCTCTGAAAAATTATCGTTACACAAAAAGCAAGGAGGAAGGTGTCAAGGCTTATTTTATTTATAATAACGCTCAACTTGAAGAAATAATAAGAACATCTCCTAAAACTTTAAGCGAACTGAAAAAAGTTAATGGCTTCGGAGATATTAAATGTCAAAAATATGGCAATGACATTCTTAAGATCATCTCAGATAATACAACTTCATAATCCCTCAAGAATAACAATCACCTAACACCAAAAGCTGCAAAATACCAGGACATCGAGGGATTTCCCCCGACTACAAAAGCCAGATATGGATTCCTGTTGTGAGTGAGTAAAACGTACATACAGTTTTGCCCCTGAACGTTTCAATTAACGCTCAGGGGCATTATCATCTGTTTTGCTTACTGAGATAAATCAGTATTTATGTGAGAACCTGAATTAAATGAAGTTCACTTTCTCGTCTTCCTGTAAAAAACAAAACCGTCCTCTTCTTTTATGATCTGATACCCTAATTTTTCGTAAAAAGCGTTTGTCCTTACATTCCAGCTTGGAGTGTCAAGATCAAACTCCGCGGCAAATGGATAGTTCTTTTCTATGCACTCCATTAAACGAATTCCATAACCTTTTCTATGATAGACGCTGTCGATGAAAATTCTGCCAATGTACACACTGTTTTTTGTTTCATCCGGGAATATGACGGCTGCTCCCACAATATCTTTTCCTATCATTGCTTGATACAAATGCCCCTCTTGAGCCATCTGTTTATGCCATTCTACCGAATCATATCCGGGCGGACAGTCACCTTTTGCACCGCCGACATTTACGTCTGTTTCAAATGCTCTGACAGATATGTCTACAATTGTTTTTATCTGGTTTTCTTCTGCTGTAACAATATACATTCTACTTCCTCAATCGTCTTACAAATCTCGATTTATATTAGTAAACATTATAGCATAGCATCACTGCCGTGTCAATAAAAGCTCTATGATACACAGGTTTAATATGAACAACGAAAAATTGCTTGCTATCCACGCCGATCTATGCTATAAGCGGGGAGCCCCCGCAGGCTGTTTCGCGGCAAAGTTCTTTTCTGTGGGAGCTTATTTGCCGCGAATGTTGCTATTTGGGAGAATATATGCTATAATTGTAGAAAAAAACGCCTGGGAGGTCTCACCATGCTTGATTTCATAACCATAAACGAACACAGCAGTATCCGCATTGACGAGGGAAAGATCATTTGCTCCGACCCATACAACATCAACGGCGCACTGCACGATGCTGACATTATCCTCATCACACACAGCCACTTCGACCACTACTCCCCTGATGATATACGCAAGGTGATGAAGTCCGACACTGTTATCGTCTGTCCGGACACTGTAAACGAGCCAAAGGAGCTTGGTCTGACCGTGAAACAGGTCACCGCAGGCGATAAGTTTGAGGTCCTCGGTATCAGATTCGAGGCTGTTCCCGCATACAATATGGGCAAGCCCTTCCACCCCAAATCCAACAGCTGGCTGGGATACATCATCGACAGTCCCGACCACGGACGCATTTACATTGCAGGCGATACGGACATCACTCCCGACAACAAACAAGTGAAGTGCGACATTGCGCTCATTCCTGCCGGAGGAACTTACACTACTGACGCTTCACAGGCTGCTGAGCTTGCAAACACTATCCGTCCGAAATATGCTATACCCATTCACTACGGAACAGTCGTAGGAAGTCCTGCTGACGGTGAGAAGTTCCGCAAGGCTGTGGACAGCGGCATAGAGGTAGTTATAAAAATCTGATGATAATATAATATCGGGAACAGTAAGAAGGCAGCCGTTGCGGCTGCCTTTTTCATTATATTTCGTACTTCTCAAGTTTCAGAAGGGCTGTCTTTTTATCCAAACCGCCTGCATAGCCTGTCAGACTGCCGTCTGCTCCGACAACTCTGTGACAGGGAATTATTATCGAGACGGGATTATGTCCGACGGCACTTCCTACTGCCTGAGCCGACATATGCTCAGCACCTTGCTGATTTGCGATGATATTTGCTATCTCGCCATAGGTCATAGTCTGTCCGTAAGGTATCGTAAGAAGTATGTCGTATACTGCCTTTCGGAACGGTGTTGTGTGCAGGCTTATAGGCGGAGTGAAACTCGGCTCTTTTCCGCCAAAATAAATATCGAGCCAGTTGCAGATCTGCGTAAATATCGGCAGCTCTGCTTCGTTGCTTTCTTCAACAAGTTTATGGGGAAAGTATTTCTGCCCGTCGAACCATAAGCCTGTCAGTGTTTCACTGTCACTGGAAAGGGTGATACCTCCGAGGGGAGAGGTATAGTGAAATGTGTTATTCATAGTCTCTTTTTCTGACTTGATATTTCTATCAGTTTGTCCATTGTATACTCTTTATATCTGTTTGAAGAAAAAACGGAATCTGTTGTGTCAGGAATATTCTTCATGACTTTTTTCAAATCAATTTCCTGAGGCAATGATAAAAAATTCCCTTCTTCATCTTCCGACTTAATAGCACAGAAAATAAACTCACCGTTCTCAAGATCAAACTCAAAATAATCTGAAACCTCAGTTGCTTCAACATCTAAAAAATCAGCCTGTTTCTCAACAAATGTTTCATAGATCAGTTCCTTTAAGGCTTTTTCGCTTATCTTTATGAGTCTTACTTTATTCTTATCCATATTATATCCCTCCGCAACAGTCCTCATATCCACAGCTTCTTTGACTTGCTCAAATACGTTCACTTCTGGAAATATGCCACAAGGTCAGCCTTGTTGACGAGTATCTTGCCACGCTTGCCCTCTCCCGTGCGGACGGACTTCACCTTTTCCTGTGCCACCAGCTGACGCACTGTGTGCTCTGAGAGCCCCTGTATGACCTCTGTACATTCCTTGATAGTGAGCATCTCCACAGGCTTAGGAGCGCTCTCACGGCTCGCTGAGGGCATCTCAGCACCATCGTCGGTAAGCTGTATAAGCAGTTCAAATATCTCGTCCACAATCTTTTTCTTTTCTGTATTACTCATAATATAACCCTCCATAAATTATTTCTGTTCTTCTTTTGATATTGTGCTGTTGCTAGATGAATGTGATTTTATTGCAAAATCTCGAATCAATTCTCAAGATGTTGGAGAAGTACCAAGAATAGTTAATATGCTTCTAACGTTGTTAGACGAGTACAATGCTCCAGGATTAGTAATTGCGACAACAAATCTGAGAATTTCTCTAGATGAAGCTTTATTTAGAAGATTTGATGACATAATTGAAATACACAAGCCGTCAAAAAACGAAATAATAAGATTAAAACTAATCTATCAGCAATTAAAACTAGTAATGACGTAAAATGGGGTATTTTATGCGATAAATTAGATGGCTATTCCGCAGCTAGTATTGTCTCTATTGTTCAAAATGCAGCAAAAAAAAGCATCTTAGAAGGAGAAAATGAAGTTAATCAAGAACACCTCATAAACGCCATTGCGGAATTAGAAGTGAAGTACTAAGGAGGGTTTGTATGCCAGATAAGAATTTCTCTCATCTTCCATTACCACTGATTGCGGTTGGACAGCCCAAAATAACTGGTATGGGTAAAAAAGATAAAAGAACAGAGTATAATAAAACCAACCGTGTTACTCATGGAACAACAATAAAAAGAACAATAGGCGGCATTTCCAGATTCTGGATTGAAAGCCAAGAAAAGCGAAAAAAAGAAGGACTTCCTGACATAAAGACAGGTATTCCATTATTATTGGAAATAGATCCGAATTCAGATTTAACCTTTTTAAAAGGACTTGGATTTGATATAGTATCAGAACTTGATAGCGGTTATGTCATTGTTTCAAATGATGATGTGTGTTTTAAAACACTATATAAAAAAACAGATGATTTTATAAATGAAGTCTCCAAAAGATGTAATACACCAGCAAAAATATACACTTTTTTAGATGATGAATGTAGATTTGATAAAATATGCGGTACTAAACTTAGCTCCATTTTAAAAACAATAGAAAATGATTCCTTTTATTGCTTTGATGTAAGTATCAGTTGCTCAGGAAACATTTTTGACCTAGATAGAGAGCCGTTGCGTTCACAGTATACCGATGAAGATTCATATCTGAAACAGTATAATAAGTGGAAAAAAAATACAGTGAAGCATACCAGAAGTGGGATGATTTATGCTAGAGCAAGAGGGGATCTATGTTAACCATGAAGATATGATTTTAATTTGTTTCAATGAGGAGCTTCCTCATCAGCACCGTATCGAATGAATTGATTATACCGTCCTCGCAGAGGTCGCCTGCTTCCCAATCTGCAAGATTTGAGTCCGGTTTAGCGATCAGCCAATTCTGCAATGCAACAAGGTCGGCAATATTAAACTTTCCATCAGCGTTGACATCTCCGCGAATCTTATCTGCAATTGTCTCAGTCTCGGTATAGTAGTACGCAGGCTCGCTTACTTTCTTGAAGTTCACCCTGAAATAGTCCATTGAGCCGTTGAAATAATCGCCATCCTGCCCCCTTGCAATGTAATTTGCACTGCTTACCCCAAGTGTATCTTCGGGCAAAACAGAGAGCTGACCCTGTGCGGCAATTTCACCGTTAAGAAGCAGCTTCGCCTGACCATTGCTGATGATAACACGAACAACATACCATTTGCCCTTTTCGAGTGCAGTATCGGCAGTCAGAGCGGTGTCACCGATGACAAACTCTGCCTTTCCGTTTGCATTGGAGGGCGAGAAGCACATATTCACATCGCCGCCGAAGTCGAACACCTTCTGTCCGCTTGTACCTCCGCGCCAGAGCACTGCTGTGGAAATTTCCATATCCTTATAATCAGACATTGTATCATCGCAGATGATATACTGGTTCTTTCCGTTAAAGGTCAACACACCATTCGCACTTGTCCGCTCGGCTTCCCATGTCGGGCTGTTGCGGACTATTCCGTCTGTTGCTCCGTAAGTATCATATGCAATGACGCTGCTCTGGCGCTCAAACTCATAGCCGACATAAAGTCCGTCTGTATACGGAAGACTGCTGTTGTAATTTTCCGATTCAAGCCATCCGAAAGCCGCACCGTGAGCAACAGACTGGTCATTATAAAATTCTCCGTCAAGAATAGCCTGATCTGAAGCAATTCCGCTTCCGTAACAGTAAGCCGTACCCTTGACCGTAGCATTATCAGTTGCCTGATAGCTGTCCATGAGGTAGGCATTTCCCATTACGCGGGCATTGCCCGATATTTTAACGCTTCCTGTTACGACTGCATTTTCTCCGACCTTTGCATTATCGCATACGGTAACTGCTGAATCCCACCAATTCCCGTAAACGCAGGCATATCCGCTTATTCTGGCATTATCACTTATCTTTGCATTGCTTACTACAGCGTGATCCGTTACGACCGCATTGCCCGTAACAGTGGAATTTCCGAGGATCATTGCGTCCTTTCCGACATATACGGAATCAGCAACATTTGCGCTGTTTTCTACAAATCCGCCGCCGTTGGAGTGATAATGTCCCGATACCTGAGTCGTTATATCTCGACGCATCGGTGACGCACCTGTTATCTCGACCTCATATGGATAACGACGCTTTGCATCACCCTTTGTGTAGGAATACTGATCGCCGTTTTCAGCCTTATCGAATGCGCTGTTGGGAACTATCACATCGGGAGTTGCGGCAACTGTCAGATACAGTGCCGTTTCACTGCCGTCAAGCGCAAAGGTCTGCGTACCCTCACCGAAAAGCGGAGAATATTTCGTAACACCGTCCGAACCCTCTGCAACTATGCAAGCCCTCCAGTCTGCTCCCTCAACGTCGGTCAGTCCTCTGAGCGTGACGGAAACCTCATTTCCCTCAATATTCAGCGGGATTATATTCAGTCCCGTCTGCATCGGCGCTTTTTCAGCAGGAACGATATAGCAGTTCTCCTTGTCAGGAGCGTCCTCAAGCTGAGTATAGATGAGCTGCCATACATATGGTGTATTCAGCTCGCCGCGCAGATATTCGCTGAACACCTTTTTATTATTGAAATCGAGGGTCGCCATTCGCTTTGCATAGTCGCCCATTACGTCCTTCATGTCGTTGCCTGAAAGACGCGCAATAGTATCAAATGGGTACTCATTAGGTGTTGCTTCAGAGATAATTCTCGCAACGAATGTCTTGCCAAACGCAGGATAATTGTCGGGATTATCGGTCAGATATTGCAGGAACGGCCACATCTCATAGTACATTCTGCCGTAAGGTATCGTCAGGTTCATGTTTCGCAGATACGGCAGAAACCCCTCTGTTTTCGGATTATCAAGGGTCTGGAAGTACTGCTCTCTGAACCAATTGGCAAGTCCCTCCCACCACGGTCCTGAAATGCTTTGATCCACCCATGCTTTCTGATGGTAGGTCAGCACATGACCATATTCATGCGGCAGAGCCTCTGAACTTTGACCGTTTTCCTGCACGAGAGCAGCAGGGTCGCAGAGCAGAAATGCAAAGCCTGTGAAGTCCTCAGCGCCCATATAAGCCCAGCCCTCCTGAAAATCGGGAAGTCCTGTTTTTGTGAGATACACATTTGTCTTGTATTTGTTCCCGTCAGGGTTATAAATCGAGGTCGCACCCTCGTCCATGCCAAGCTCATTCACGTACACATCGCGATATTTTTCAAGATATTCAAGATTAATGCGAATAAAGTTATCATTCACAAGACCCGTCTGGTCGTTGTTTCCCCAGAAAATCTGGAAATGCTCAGATGTAGCCGTATTGTACTGCGTCATATAGTTCTGGCTTACTCCGTAACTGTAATAATCACGGCACAGATATTCATCATCAGCCGCAACAACTGTACCTTTCTGCGGTAACACCAATGCTCCGCCTAAAAGAGCAAGAGAGGTTACCGCAGCACATATTCGCTTATGATCCATTTTTATTCCCCCTGTGATTTATTTATTATTAACTTCCGGCAGTACCGAAAGAAAATGAACACGATTTTTCATAATTACTTTTTCATATTAATTATATCACAGCTGTTAATGCATTGCAAGAACTTGTTTTGCTTATTCCATACAAGAATTTATACTTTTCCATACAAAAATTTATACTTTATGTATTGAAAAAGCCACAATATTATGCTATAATATATTTAATATGCATACAGGAGTGGAAGCTCTATGAAAAAAAGAAAAAACATATGTCTTATAACGGCAATGCCCGAATCTCTGCACGTACAGAGGATCTCCTCCGGGATTTTTCACCAGTGCAGGAAATACGGCTACAATGTGACTGTATTCGGGGCTATGACTCACCTGTTTTCCGCAAGACCCAACTATAACCTCGGCGAGGCCAACATATATGACCTTATAAACTATGAGCTTGTTGACGGCGTTATACTTGATACAGCTACGCTGTCAGGCGATAATACGGGCGAGACCATAGAAAGGATTTATAAGAGGCTGAAAAGCTGCAAAAAACCGGTCGCTGCACTTGAAATGCAGTTAAAGGAATATCCCGTGATCGAAAACCGCAACGAGGAGATACTTCGTGAAATGTGCCGGCATATCATACAGGTCCACCATAAAACAAATCTTTGCATACTTACGGGACCAAAGCACAATGAAGCTGCCGAATCACGCCTGAGTGTTTTTCTTGACGAAACAGAAAAGCTCGGAGTGAAAGTGACCCCTGAACATATAGTTTACGGTGACTTCTGGTATACAAGCGGAGAAAAACTTGCAGATGACTTTATCAGCGGAGCAATATCAATGCCCGAAGCAGTTATCTGTTCCAGCGATCACATGGGTCTCGGACTCATCGAACGTCTCAGTGAAAACGGTATCAGAGTTCCCGAGGATATTATTGTCTTAGGCTTTGAGGCAACAGTCGAGGCGGCAAGCGCTGACATTTCCCTGTCATCATATGAAGCCAATGACACTAATTCAGCTGCCGATGCTGTAGATCATATACGAAAAATAATTCAGCCGGGGGCAGAAATAATTCCATATAAGACTGACATCAATAAGCTGTTTCACCCCGGAGCAAGCTGCGGCTGTGAGCCTGATTATTCTCGTTCTGTCAATGCACTCAGAGGTTCGATGTACTTCACCACGAGAAACTATTCCTCGTCAAAGCTGCTTGAAGAAATTGACATAGGGCTGCTTATGGAGAGCTATGTAATGGAGCAGTTTAATGGTTCTGAGACTCCGGAGGAATGTATCAAAAGCATTTATGACAGCGCCTACCTGCTTTATCCCCATATCAATTATTATCTCTGTCTGAAAGAAAACTGGCTCGATACCGGGCATGAGATAATTGAAGGCTACCCCGATAAAATGAAGATAGTTACCGCAAGCACCTCTGTGAACGAGCTGTCATTTTATGAGGACAGCCAAAGCATTGTTTTTGATACAAGTCTTATGATACCAAGAATGCATGAGGAAACTAAAGAGCCTTCGGTATTCTATTTTTCAGCTGTTCATTTCAATGAAAAAATGCTTGGATATTCAGTTTTACAGCGCAGTCTTGCCGACACGCATAAGATCAATATCGTCTACCGAAACTGGCTGAGATTTGTCAACAGTGCACTTGAAATGATACGTTCCAAAAGACGGCTGCTTATTATGTCCGTCCGTGATGAAATGACTGAGACATTCAACAGGCGGGGTATGTATATTGAGCTTGAAAAAATGCTGAAAAACGCAGACACGAGTAATTCTTTATTTGTCTGCGTCATAGATATAGACGGTCTGAAATATATCAATGACACCTTCGGACACAATGAGGGTGACTTCGGAATAAAACTTGTAAGCTCCGCGGCGGCTCTTGTTACACATAAAAATGAGATCTGTGTCCGTGCAGGAGGAGATGAGTTCTACATTATCGGTGTTGGAGACTACGACGAGACAGAAGCCGAAAAGCGCTCCGACAGATTCATCAGCATTATCGAAGAAATGTCGTCAGCCTGCAATAAACCTTTTAAAGTTACTGCAAGTATCGGATGCGCACTTCACAAGATCAATGACACCCTCAATATTGATGAAGTGATCTGCGAAGCTGATGAAAAAATGTATAAATATAAGGTCGAGAGGAATCGGCAGAGAAAGTAAATCGGATAGCGTAGAAACACTTCCACATACTTTTTACAGAAAACTGCTTCTTCCGGGCTTAAATCTGCGGTCACACACTCAAAAGCAAATATATTAAGGGCACCTCTAAAAACCCCTTATGAGAAAAAGCAGATATATCATATCAGATACATCTGCTTTTTCTTGTTATATGCTCATGTAAAATTCAGACTGAGCGCGTTTTTGCAATTCAATATGAGGATCGCCTTTTCAATTATATATTGATTTGCGAGCTTTCTTAAAACAATCATTTTATATCGAAATTATCAATTTATCTGCTATTTTTTCTTTATCTCTTTAATTGTATTTAAGAAGAAATCCCTCTTTATTATTACAGCTATCATTGATGCAAGTATGATACAATATCTGATAACAGGATAATTATAAGTTACCATGAGTAAAGCCGATAATCCAAGGAATACAGCTGAGATGGCTATGATTATTTTCAGATCATAGACCTTGACATTATCCAGCTGCTTTTTGATTATTCTTCTCATGCAGATATAATGTGCAGCTGCATAGAAGAAATAACAGAATAAAGTAGTATATCCTGCGGCAATATAGCCAAACAGATTAATGAATATATAGTTAAGTATAATATTCAGAACGCCGCCGATCGTTGATGCGATAGTCATAAACCCTGATTTTTCAAAATAGAATTCAAAATCAGCAAATAAGCTGTACATAAACAGAAAGTAAACACTTGCTGTTACCGGAGGAATTATCCAAATTGCTCCATGATATTTTGCGGGCGCAAATATTCTTACTGCTTCCGGAGCAAGCGCTATAAGAGCAAGTCCTGTAACTGCTACTATTCCCAGTATCATATATGACAGCGAGCCTATACGCTTATACTCTTTTTTCTTTATCCTTTCAAATATCCATGGATTCAGGGTATTGAGAATGGCGTTTGTTACAAGAGTAAGCATCCATGCCAGATTATATGCAAGACCGTAAATACCTGCTGCACTATAGCTTACCATATGTTTTATCATCAGACGGTCCGCCTGATGCAGGATAGTTCTGGTAAGATAATGAGGTATAAGGGGGATATTAAGAGAAAGAGAATACTTCCAGAATCTTTTGTTATAAAATGTCTTTCCCTTTCTCAGAAATGATACAAACAGACCTGTATATGCCAGCAATTCAACTATTACCAATGATACGATCCTTGCTTCAGCCTTATACTCTTTTGTAGCGATGACTGCAATGATACCGCTGACGGGCTTAGCTATTGAGGTGAGAAGAGTAAGCAGTACAAGAGCCTTGTACTTATATTCTACTCTTTGCTGAGCTGCCCAGAGTTCAAACATAAGCACAGCCCACGAAGCTATGAACATACATAATACGATCAGAGTAGGCATTCCCAGCCACGAATTTATGTATTTTCTCAGCGGCAGGTAGATACAGGTAACAAAGAGTGTTACAGTAGTACCGAGCCCTGCTGTGGAAGCAGCGAGGGTCTCACGTTCCTTATCAAATTTTACAAGAGCCTGAGTGAATACACTTCCTGCCAGTTTCAGAGTAGTGAATACAGAAATTATTTCCAGCCACGAGGTAAAGATCGTATAATAACCGTACTGCTCGGTATCAAGTAATCTTGTAAATATCGGGGTAGTAAGCGTAGATATGCCTCTTTGCATGAAGCTGCATATCATAAACGCAACAGAGGCTTTTACCGGTGTTGAAAGCTTATCGAATTTATTGTACTGTTTTTTTATCAAAGTACCGATCGCCATATAATTAATTCCTTTCAGATAATAACGTGCGATAACCTCTGAAAATATTTCAGAGGTTATCTGATAGTTATACTTCAGTTTTTTTATTGTGTTTCAACCTTTGATTCAATTCAAAGAACGGGCTCAGAAGCTTTATCCTGTACCCCGTCTCGTATTTTATCTTCAATGCGGTGATCTCATGCTCGGGACCGAATCTATGCAAAAGTATGCAGCTTCTGTGGAATCCGTCAACTATACAGTTATATTGATCTATTATGATGACACCTTTTTCGGGGTCATAATCTTCCCTGCCAAATTTCCCTATTAATTCATTGAAAAGAGCTTCAGAGCGATCGGGATTATCCTTAAGATTTTCTTTCTTTGAGCAATATGCTCTGTAAGCCGATCTGTTTTCTTCAGCTCCCGGGTCGGCAACATATCTGTAATTATCGGTATCGTAAAGAGTAGAAAGTTTTTTATCCTTATAACGTCTTATTCTGCCAAGCTTTATATTTGCCATGTCATAACAGAATATTTTATGATGCTTCATAAGTGAAGAAAGGGTATCGGGATTTATGAAAAATCTCTTGTCATTCTCAAGCTGTTCGCGGGATACAAGCTTTTTGCTCATTATTAAAAATGCTCCTTAATTGTTATACTATGCGCTATTTCAAAATGTCCGCAGACATTTTGTGATCTGCCATCATTGACGGTAGACGGCGAAAAACGCCGCAAACGCTCCGTTTATACTGCCTCTGCAAATCCGCAAAGCGGATTTGTGGCTGCGCTGCAGCCTGCAAAATGCACTTTGTGCATTTTGCAATAGAGGCGAGTATACAAACGATCAACGACAGGTTCTGACAGAAAGATCATCTAAGATCCTGCGGTGACCGCTTTTCAGTGTTTTTGCGGTCGTATCAGGGAAAGAATCTATATTAAGCATGAATGAAACGATTATAAAGAAATGATAAAAGCGCACCTGTTCTGTTATATAATTTATCATCATGCAAGTCATGCCGATAGCCATTACACCTATATATACATTTCTCTTTTTATTTTTCATTTGTCTGAATGCCCTGAACGTAATAAGAACAAAGACTGCGAAAAGCAGGATGCCTCCGTCGATCATAAGCTGAAGATACGGCGTATGGCATGAATAGGTATACAGCTTGCTGGTATTGAATCTTCCGTATTCATAATAGCCGCCATATCCTAACAAAGGCTTTTGCCCTATCATTTTCAGCGCGCCTGCCCAAAGGATAGTTCTTCCTGAAAGTGTGGCGTCTTTATGCAGGACATTAACTATAAACGCTTGTACGTGGCTGTTTGAAAGCCCGAAAAGGCAGACAGCCATAGCAAACAAAACTCCTCCAAGAAGCAAACGATAGTCTATATTTCCGATATTTATAACATATATAAGCATTACCAGAAACATAGTAAGCATAGCCATAGCGCTTACCGACCACACACGAAGCAGTGAAATTTCTGTAATTAGCGCTGCCAGCCAGATATGCCATGTTATCCTGCCGTATTTCATTATGGAATAGCATATCATTACAACAAGTCCGGGAAGAGCAACATATATCACAGCATTATCATCTCCAAGAAGATGAGCCGCATGATAACCGGAGGTTCTGTAAAGTCCATGTGGAAATACTATATCCAGTAAGAAATTCAGATAAATGAATGCTGCATATATATATGACAGTACCCTCAATAGCTTATAAAGATCCTTTTTTACACTGATATATATAAACAGCACCAACGATAATAAAACGATAGCGTTATACAAAACGCGGGGTATACTGCGCTGAGAATTAAGACAGGAAGAAACAAAATATATTCCCCAGAAAATCAGAAACACCCAGATGTCCTTTTTTATTCTTATCCTGTCATATACCATAACGTAAAAGATAACACACATCGCCGCAAGCAGAGTAGCTGCTTTATAGAGCGTAGCTATCCTCGGAAGCTCTTCAAGGGTTCTTTGCTGGATAAACGGGAAAAGTATAATAAAATACACAAATGTACTGAGACTGTATTTATCAGATATTTTCAACATTTCACCAATCCTAAATTTCAAATTCAATTCGCCTAATCCTTCATAACTCGCTCAAGCATATGAACAGGCGAAAAATCTCCTTTATAGCCGTAATCTATCTTTATATCCTCAAGGATCCAGTCAACATCAATATCATCAGCCGAAGAAAAATAGCGCATATATCTGCTGTCGTAATACGGAAAATCCACTATATTAGGATTATTTGAAAGCAATTTTCTGTTATAGCATACAGCCTCGTAATATCTGAGGCTTGGACCGTTCTGACAGTTCTGAAGCACTTCCATGACAACTTTTGAATGTAAAATCCCGGAAATAAGCTTTTCATAAGGTATCCAGCCGCCGGAAAAATAATCTATCTTATCATCGTGTTTATTTTTTTGCAGTCTGCGTTCTCCGGTAACGAGAAGGTGGAAATCAGCTGCGGCTCCGGCAGAATCGAGCTTTTCAAAAACCGAAAGTATAAGGTCTTCACGGTCGCCTTTTATTCCGCCTGTAAAATATACATCGCTTTGCTTGACGTCCGGGAATTGAGAAAGTATATTCTTTGGATCATGCATAGAATAATAGCAGCAGCCCAAAGATTTGAATCCGTATTTTTTTACATCAGCAGGATCAAACGAATATATCTGATCCCACTTTATCTTATTCATTTTTTCTTTTACCTCGATCATAGAGGTCGAAGAAGCGTCCATTGAATTTATCAGAACAAGCACCTTGCGAAGCTTTTTTCCATGAGAAAGCCGGTTTATCTCGGAAGGAGCAAGCGCCTGAAGTGCGCCGTCAACAATTATGATACAGTATTCGCTTTTGTCACTCATATCAAAGCTGATGCTTTTATACCAGCATTTTCTCAGCGGCAGTCTTACCCTTTTGTTTATAACAGGACTCAGGTGAACCTTTTTTATTGTCTTGAGAATAGGATTATTCACCTTTTTCTGCTCGGCAGTGATAAGCTTTACATCGGGGCGAGCTTCAAGGTCTTTGAATATTCCCAGGTGCTCATGTGATTTTGGAAAAACCATTATATAATTCATAGCGACCAGCTTTCTTATTGATAATAAACCGAATATTCCTTCGATAATGCTGCTGTAGCGAATAACAGTCGCATAAAAAAAGACAATAGCCGTATTGACCCTTAGAAGTTTTCATATCGTGATATGAGAGCATTTTCAGAATTTAAATGTATTCTCCAGCGTTTCCCACTTCTTATCCTTATCTGAGAGATTCAGAGGAGTACCGTCACTGAGGGTATAGCCCTCGCTGTCAGCGCTGCCCTTGTACTCACCGACTACATCTATCCAGTTGATACCGATAGCGGGATCGTTCCATGCGAGACCGCCTTCATCATTGGGGTGGTAGAAGTCATCGCACTTGTAGCAGAATTCCGCAATATCACTGAGAACGAGGAATCCGTGTGCAAATCCCTTGGGAATGAGAAACTGCTTTTTGTTCTCTTCTGTAAGCTCCACTCCGTACCACTTACCGTAAGTCTGGGAATCCTTGCGCAGATCGACAGCCACGTCAAAAACTCTGCCCTTTATAACACGGACGAGCTTGGTCTGCGGGAACTGCTTCTGGAAGTGAAGGCCTCTGAGAACCCCCTTTGTTGAACAGGATTGATTGTCCTGTACGAATGTAATATTTATTCCGGCTTCTTCCATGTCGCGCTGTGAATAAGTCTCCATGAAATAGCCTCTGTTATCGCCATGAACTGCGGGAGTGATGACGCAAAGCCCCTCAATTCCGCCGACGTTCTTTTCAACTGTTATCTGTCCCATTACCCGATCTCCTTTAAGTATCTTGAAAGTGCGTCCTGCCATGTGGGAAGCGGTTTGAAACCATTTTCAGCAAGCTTAGACTTGTCCAGCCTGCTGTTGAAAGGTCTTGCAGCCTTTGAAAGTCCGTACTCTGCGGTAGTTACCGGAGTTACCTTAGTTGACATCCCCGCCTGCCTGTATATCTCAACAGTAAAGTCGTACCACGAAATATAACCGCCCTCGTTGGTGGCATGGTAGCAGCCGTATTTTTCAGTCTCAGCCATATCAACGAGCAGTCTGGCAAGGTCAAATGTGTACGTAGGAGTACCTATCTGGTCGGATACCACACGCACTTCATCATGAGTCTTGCCGACGTTTAACATGGTTTTGATGAAGTTCTTGCCATTCACGCCAAACACCCATGCAATACGAACAATGAAATACTTATCAAGAGTATTTGCAACTGCGAGCTCACCGTCAAGCTTGGACTGTCCGTAAACATTCTGCGGAGCGTAGTCCTTGCAGTCAGGAGTCCACGGCTCAGTTCCCTGACCGTTGAAAACATAGTCAGTGGATATATATATCATCTTACAGTCAAGTTTCTTGCAGGCGTTCGCAATATTCTTCGTACCGCCAACGTTGATAGCTCTGACCTTCGGCTGATTCTCCTCGTCCTCTGCAGCATCAACCGCAGTCCATGCTGCACAGTGAACAACAACATCAGGATCGACCTCTGATATTACTTTCTCAACTGCTTCGGGATCTGTAATATCAAGCTTGATGTAATCGCAGTCAGCAGCAGGTTCGTCGAGAATATCACTGCCAACCGCAGTATATCCGCGTTTTTTCAGTTCATTTACAACATCAAATCCAAGCTGCCCGCCTACGCCTGTTACAAATGCTTTCATCGTTCAGACCTCCGCACGGTTTCCGTACATTTTTTCATAGTAGTTCTGGTATTCGCCGCTGATGATCGTCTCCCACCACTCCTTGTTGTCGAGATACCACTTGATCGTCTTCTTTATGCCGTCCTCGAACTTTGTCTCAGGAAGCCAGCCAAGCTCATTGTGGATCTTGGTCGGGTCGATAGCATATCGCATATCGTGACCTTTTCTGTCTTCAACGTGTGTGATAAGACTCTCGGGCTTGCCGAGCTCCTTGCAGATGAGCTTGACGATGTCGATGTTCTTCATCTCGTTATGACCGCCGACATTGTAGACCTCACCGACCTTACCCTTGTGGATTATAAGGTCGATAGCGCGGCAGTGATCCTCAACATAAAGCCAGTCACGAACATTCAGACCTTCACCGTAAACGGGAAGCGGCTTGTCAGCAAGTGCATTGGCTATCATAAGAGGTATCAGCTTTTCAGGGAAGTGATAGGGACCGTAGTTATTTGAACACCTTGAAATAGTCACAGGCAAACCGTAAGTCCTGTGGTAAGCCATAACCAGCAGGTCAGCGCTTGCCTTAGACGAGCTGTAGGGACTGCTTGTGTGGATAGGAGTCTCCTCCGTGAAGAACAGGTCAGGACGGTCAAGTGGAAGATCGCCGTACACCTCGTCTGTGGATACCTGATGATAACGCTGGATTCCGTACTTGCGGCAAGCGTCCATGAGCACCTGAGTTCCGAGGATATTAGTGCGGAGAAAGATCTCCGGATCCTCGATAGAACGGTCAACGTGAGACTCAGCTGCAAAGTTGACGACGATGTCGGGCTTTTCCTCCTCGAAAAGCCTGTATATAGCCTCTCTGTCGCATATATCTATCTTCACGAAGCGAAAGTTAGAGTTGTCCATGACGGGAGCGAGTGTAGATAGATTTCCTGCGTATGTGAGCTTATCAAGACACACGATCCTGTAGTCCGGATAAGTTTTAAGCATATGGAATACGAAATTTGCGCCGATGAAGCCTGCGCCGCCGGTTACAAAAATTGTCATGATATCTTCTCCTTAATACTTTATCTTGCCCTCAGCAACTTTTTTAAGATGTATGCCATACGGCGATTTCCCGTATTTTTCAGCGGATCTCAGCAATCCTTCCCTGTCGATCCATTTATTTATGAATGCTATCTCCTCAGGAGCTGATATCTCGATACCCTGACGATTCTGAACCATCTGCACGAAGTTCGTAGCTTCTGCGAGGCTGTCCATCGTACCGGTATCAAGCCATGCAAAACCGCGTCCGAGAAGCTGAACATCAAGGTTCTTGTCATTCAGATACATCTCGTTGAGAGTCGTGATCTCAAGTTCACCGCGAGCCGAGGGCTTGACCTGATTTGCCTTTGTACTCACACCTGCCGGATAGAAATACAGACCGGTCACAGCGTAATTACTCTTCGGATCTGCGGGCTTTTCTTCTATTGAAAGTGCGCGACCATTTTCATCAAAGTCCACAACTCCGAAACGCTCAGGATCCGGTACATAATAACCGAAAACAGTCGCACGGTTATTATTCTCGGCATTGTCTTTAGCATTACGGAGTATACTGCCGAAACCATTGCCATAGAAGATGTTATCGCCAAGAACCATAGCGCAAGCATCCTCGCCGATGAACTCCTCACCAAGGATAAACGCCTGTGCCAGTCCGTCGGGTGATGGCTGTACCTTATAGCTGAGGTTTATGCCATACTGCGAACCGTCCCCGAGAAGCCTCTCGAAATTCGGCAGATCAGTCGGGGTAGAAATGATAAGTATATCCTTTATCCCTGCCAGCATCAGCGTTGACAGCGGATAATATACCATCGGTTTATCATACACAGGAAGCAGCTGCTTCGATGTGACCATTGTCAATGGGTAAAGTCGTGTGCCGGAGCCTCCGGCCAGAACGATTCCTTTCATACTACAATCACCTTTTTAGCTTTTAGTCCCGCGATATCACGACCGCAGGCAAGAGTCATTCGTTTATTTTATCATCGCTTACTGTACGGAGCTCAGTCGAAGAAATCCCGTCAGTATGCGGAAGATATACAACATCAATGCCGTATTGTTTTAGCTCAAGCTCGGTTTTGCGCCATCTTTCGCTGCCTTTCCAATCATCGCCGATGAACACTGCATCAAAGCCGTATTTTTTATACTGCTCAACTTTATCTAAAGTATCTGCAATAACAGCTTCGTCAACCGCTTTTATGTTTTCCACTATAAAGCGGCGTTCGCCTTCCGGAATGACCGGGATCTTATTCTTATACTCATGCACGAGAGCGTCGGAGTTGACTGCTACAATAAGATGCTCGCAGTGCTCCTTGGCATTGTTTATAATATTAAGATGACCGATATGAAACATATCATAAACGCCCTGAGTGTAACCTTTTTTATACTTCTTCATTATTTTTCCGCCTTATTAACTTATTTGATACAGCTCATGATCCTGTTGCATATTCTTTCTGTTGCTTTGCCGTCCTCATAAGAACCCATTGCAATGTGGTTATCTCTTATTCTTTTCCTGTTTTTGTCGTCACTGAAGCTTTGTATCTCCCGTATCAGCTCCTCCATTGTCAGACAAACAGGGAAGCCCCATTGCTCAATAGGAACTTCAAACGTTGAATTCCCGCCGTTTTCCTCAAAATCAGTACAAAACAGAAAGCCGGGACGCTCCAGAAAAGAATAATCCCATATACATGAAGAATAATCGGATATCATTGCGTCCGAGGCATACATAAGTTCCTGTATATCCGGATAATTTGTTGCATTTCTGACATATTCGTTCTCAAAATCATCGGATACCTGCATATTCGGATGAAATCTCACAAGTATTATCCAGCTTCCGCCGAACTTATCCTCAAGGGTGGTTTTTAGTTTTTCATAATCAAGACCATAATCCGAATCCGAACGGTTTTTCTTCCAGGTAGGAGCATACAGCAATACCCTGACATCATCACGTATTCCGAAATACTCCTGTACGTTCAGTTTAAGCTCAGGACGATCCTGATTGATAAGAATGTCCATTCGCGGTGTTCCGTGAATGACTTCTCCGCTGAAGTTCATACTTGTTCTTACTCGCCTTTCAGTCATGCTTTCACAGCCGCTCAATACAAGCGAGTAATTTTTATGCATAAGGGCAAGTCTTTTTTTATCCAATGTATCCTTGGCATGAGAGATTTTTTTATATCCGTTGCTTGCGTGCCATGTCTGGACGAAAAGCTGACCCTTTCTTTTAGAAAGCTCACCCTGCTCCTGAACGTTGTAAACAATAACGTGCGAGGTCTTAGCATAATAATAATATTTCAGAGAACGAAATCTTACTGTATGGCAATTAGCCGATACAGAGCCTTTTAATCTATCAGGATCTTTAAAAGCCCATATCATATCCAGTTCATCAGCGTTATGCTGCGAAAGATATTCCGAGATATATAACGGGTTGCACGCATACCTTTTTCCGTTAAAGCTGTAAAAAAGTATCCTGTTTTTGCGGATAGGGAATATATTCAATACATTCAGCAAGCCGCGCATACATAAGGTCCCGCAGTAGTTTGCGAGATCTTTTATTTTTTTTGAAGCCAAACCTATCACCTTTACATATTTTATCTTCCGGGAGAAAACTGAATTATTTCATCCGCTTGAGATATTTTTTTACTCCCTTGGGGATCAGACTTTTCACCTGGCTTGAATATTTTCTTACACCAATATTCTTTTTATATCGTTCTTCCACGGCGTTCCAGCCCTTATCTGCATAAAGCTCAAGAAGCTCACTGCGCTTTTGCGAATGCGATGACGGCTTTCTAAGCTGAGTGTTTCCCGCCGCAGCCTTTGAAAATTCAGAATCCAGCATATGCATTGTATTGCTGCATTCATTCAGTGTTTTCAGACCTTTTTCCGTATTTGCTATGACAACTGATATTCCCTTGCTTTCATCAAAGCCTTCTTTCCCGAGATATTCAGGATGCTGCTTTTCTATACCCCAGTAATCGCCGAGAGTTATATCAGCAGGCCGGTGAGAACACGCATATTTACAGCTATAGCAGCTTTCACGATAGATCTCTCCCTGTGAAAAATAGTAAAGATATGCCGAAGCGCTCTGCCAGAGTTTTATTTTTTTATCCGAACCGTTTTTTTCTATGATCGCACTTCCGTTTATTCCCCAGCCGATGGATTTGTCTCTGAACGAAAACTTCTTTACTATGCCCAGCGACTTAATATAATCCCTGAACATTTTCTGATTGGGAACTCCGTGACATATCAGGTCAACAGTGATAAGACGGTCATAGTCTCTGCCGAGGAATCCATATAAACCGGCTATCTGGCATGGCGTACCTGAATAAAGCACTTTTTTGCCATTGTTCATAAGATCGCGCACTTGCTTATAGGTATTTGCAGTATTGCTTTGAACGTATTTTGATCCCTGAAGCAAACTAAGCTTTTCTTTTCTGTCAACACCTGTATGATACACATTATGATCGCCGTCAAAAGCCGCCCCGAACACAGCGCCGCCTTCGTCAAGTATATTTGAAGCGATCGCTGCGAACGCTCCTCCCGAAGCGGACTTTTTTATTATTTTATCACTTTTAGCCGAAGCAGCAAATGCTTTCATAGGTTCGTTAGTGACCTGTGAATTCTGAAATCCGCATGCCTTCATGCAAAGACCGCAGCCTATACACTTGCTGCGATCTATTTCAGGGTAAATGAAGCCATATTTGTCCTCAGACATTGTTATTGCTTTTTTGGGGCAGATATTACAGCACGCTCCGCAGCCGCAGCAGTCCTTATTATCAGTAAATAATGTTATATCCCGCGGCATCATATCACCTCGCCGAGATAAAGCTTCTCAAATAGCTGTATGTCTTTTCACGCTCTTCCTTTATAATGCTGTCAGTAACACTGTAATCTATACTCTTATCCATAAGTGACGAAATATCATTGAGCGTGTCGATTTTTCTGTTGGTCAGCCTCAGACGGCTGAGAAGATCAATCAGCTTTTCAGAATTACCGTATCCGCTGCTGCGGACTATCGAAACAAAATCCCTGTGTGTAATTACGGAAAGTATAGTTCCGTGGAAAGTATCCGTCACAACTTTATCTGCGTGCTGAAAATATGCTATAACAGTAAATGGGTCGCAGTCGATGAATTTGTCGCAGCAGCTCTGAACTCCGCCTATACAAAATATTTTCAGACCTTTTTTGTCGGCATATTGCCTTATAAGACGGCATTCCTCTTCAGTGAACCTGTTTGAATATCCATACAGGACCATATATCTTGTTTCGGGAACAGATGATGGTATCTTACTGCATTTACCGACGAAATCATACATCAGGACGGGATCAAGGTTATAGACCGGATCCTTGCCGGTAAGCACCTTTACTATCTCTCCGCTGTTAGCATCGCGTACCGAGATAGCGTCAAGCTCCCTAAGCCACCCTGCTACCTTATCCTTTACATTGTACTGCTCAAGCTTTTGCATGGTAGTATTTCCGAAAGACGCAGCATAGCTGATGACCTTCTCGGCAGTCTGACCCACTCCAAACAATTCCGGTGAAAAGCCGACATTAGGATTATCCTGCACGCAATTGAACACCTCATCGCTGCCGATCACTAACAGATCAACGTCGGGTGCATAATGGAGGCTTTCATCTATTCCCAGATACGGATAGTAGTTTTTAGCATAATTCTTTTTATATCTTATAAACCGGAGCTTCTCAGCTAAAGGAGCTTTGCTCTTCATTACCTCGGCAGCCTTTGAAAGCTTTCGTGAAAATCCCTTTTCGCTGTTATCAGAAACAAGACATTCACCCGGATAATAATCAGCAAACTGTACTTGACAGCCTATATCCTCCAATATGCTTTTCAGGCCGAATGCCTGAAGAAAAGAACCATAATTGAATATTCTCTGCATTGAAAGAATTCCGGCTTTCTTTATTCGTTTCTCACTCATAGGAACAGCCTCTGTACGATTTTTTCTAAATTCTCATTAAACTTAACATTATTGCTTTGCAGCGAAGCCGGCATCGAGCTGACGATGCTGTCATAATTAACTATCATGTCTGAAATCTTGTTTATGTCGTCAGCAACGATTATATTGCCCTGACGTTCCGCTACTGCATTGGCAAATTCCAGCTGGTGGTCGTTTACGTGCTCATTGAACTTTTTTCTGCGCGGTACGACTATCGGGATCTTGCCTATCTGCAAAGGCATAATAAAGCTTGAAGGGCCTCCGTGAGTAATAACTATCCTTGCGTCGGCGACCATCTTAACCATTTCCTGATACGGATAAAGCTTGCTCCACTGACAATATTTCGGTTCGTATGTACTGAATCCGGTTTGTATAATGACGTCTTCTGTTATAACTCCGGTCTCTTTAAGCTTGTCTATTTTTTTTACGAGCCTGTTAAAAGGCTGCTCATGCGTTCCAACAGTAACAAAGATCATATTTTATGCTCCTAAAATCAAAAAATACTGCCAAGATTAATGGCTTTTGGATATACTTTTTTCATTTCGTCCCACTCAACAATAAATTTATCAACGATAGGATACACTAATTTACCCGTCACAGTAGGCTTATCTATGCGGTCAAACACCTCAATATAGATAAGCTTAGCTCCTCTTAATTTCCCTAACCAGAAAAAAGGCACTGCAACAGCCGCTCCTGAAGAAATTATCAGATCAGGCTTTTCTTTGCGAAGCACCTTGATGGCAAGGAAAGTATTTCTTACAAGGTTTTTGAGATTTCTGTTTGTAGGATAATAGCAGGCATACATTTTTTCGCCTTTAAGGATACTGCGCGCATCCTCCTTATCAAACGTTACCCAGAATCTTTTTTTATTTTCCCAAAACGGCTTAAGCATATACAAATGCGTTAAATGCCCTCCGCTGGAGCCAACCAAACAAATCTTTATGTCATTATTCTTTTTTTTCATTACGCTATCACACATCCTTAGAAATGATCTGCTCATAAATTTTTATCTCAGAATAAAGCTTTTCGCATAATTTTAAGGCAACACCGCACAAAGATTGTGCTGAAGATGCGCTGTCAGATTTTTCATCAGATTGTATAGAAATTTTGCAGGCATACTGTCGTATGTCAAGAAATCTCTGTGCAAGATGACGGGAAATATGCAAGCAGATTCAGTACAAAACCGCACGGTGCGCTTTGTGCGGTGTTGCCTTAAATAGTTTCTCATGATTAATTGTAACACAGCAAATTAGTGTTGTCAAGCGATATTTCAAGGAAAGAGATAACAAATCAATATTTTAGGCAAAATACTCAGTCATGATTATACAAGCGGTAAATTCAAGGTGGAATTCAACATTTATCTGCGCAGAATATCCGATACAACTGCCAATTTTACGAATATAACGCAGCTTACAAATAAGAAAATATTTTTTACTTATACGAGTGCGTTTAAACCAGACAAATATCATTGTTTATCGCTCCGCTGCTCAACTCGGTAACTTGGGAAACAATGATAAAAAACTGCCGCACAGAGGATCGATCACCTCTTGAACGGCAGTGTTCTATCATTCTATAGTTACAGTTCCGCCGACGGCATGTTCAAAGGCATACTTTTCAAACTCAGCCGAACCTGCGGTATTTGAAAAAATATCAGTGCTCTGATAATATAAGTCCACATTATAGACCGCTCCCACAGCCGCAGTCTCAGGTATCTGGAAATAAAACGTCGCAATATCGCCATCCTGACCATAGTCTCCGTTAAACATTGCAGTTATGAAAACGCAGCCCTGACGAGCCTTTATCAATTCCTCGGGAAGTCCTTCCTGCCATTCCATCGACACTACACCTGTTGCAAATTCAAGAGCCGTGCCTTTCTGGAATTCCACAAGGCGCTCTTCTTCATTTTTAAGAACGCAGTCGAACACATCCGGAAAGGTGATGTGTATCCCGCACATATTCCACTTCAGGTCTGCGTTGCTTACGGAAAGAGTTACCTCCGCAATACCGCCTGCCTTTGCGGTAGTATTACTCAGGGTCAGCTGAGGCCCTTCGGGAATATCCGCAATATCCGCAAATTTTTCCGAAAATTCGCTATAGCCGTATATATTCATCTTATCGGAGCTGCTGTCCTTACCGCTGTCATTGCTTGAGCAGGAGGTCATGAACGAAGCCGCCATGACCGCTGCGGCAAGCAGCGAAACGAGCTTAGTCTTCATTTTCAGGCTTCTCCTCACTGCCGATGACGATCAGCTCGCCATTTTCGGCGGAAACAGCTATCTCGCTAACCTGCGAGGCACGTTCGATGATTATTTCTGCGATCTTATCCTCTATCTCCTGACGGATAACCCGGCGGATATCTCGCGCGCCGTATGGCTTGCCGTAGGATCTCTCCGCGATGAGGTCAAGCGCCTCCTGTGTATACGAAAGAGTAATGTCCTTTTCGGCAAGCGGCTCCTTCATTTCGTCGAGCATAAGCGCCGCGATGCTTGCAAAGTTCTCCTTTGTAAGCTGTCTGAATACGACTACCTCGTCTATACGGCTGATGAACTCGGGGCGCAGGAAATCGCGCAGCCCCTTCATTGCCTTATCCTTGGTTATCTCATCGGCAGTCCTGTTGAAGCCGACCCCTACGCTCTTATCGGTCGAGCCCGCATTGGAGGTCATGCAGATGATAGTGTTCTCAAAATTTACAGTCCTGCCGTGAGCGTCGTCCACCTTGCCCTCATCGAGTATCTGCATGAGGATATTCATAACGTCCGGGTGAGCTTTTTCGATCTCGTCAAAGAGTATTACCGAATATGGTCTGCGGCGAACCTTTTCCGTGAGCTGTCCCGCCTCGTCGTAACCGACGTAGCCCGGAGGCGAACCTATCATTCTCGCAACAGAATGCTTTTCCATATATTCGGTCATATCAAGACGTATCAGCGGTTCGGGAGAGTCAAACATCTCCTCCGCAAGAGCCTTTACAAGCTCTGTCTTGCCGACGCCTGTGGGTCCCACGAATATGAATGAAGCCGGTCTGCGGCGCTTATTAAGATGAACTCTTGTACGCTTTATTGCTCTTGTAAGGAGTTCAACAGCTTCGTCCTGACCGAGCACGCGCTTTTTCAGGTTTTCCTCAAGGTGTGCTATCTTCAGAAACTCGGTCTCTTTTATCTTGCTCGCGGGGATACCGGTCCACAGCTCTACGACCTTGGCTATATCCTCCTCTGTGACCTGAACATTCTCTGCCTTTTCTTTAAGCTTTTCCTCAGCCTCGCGGGCATGGATAAGCTTGCCCTTGACCTCCGCAAGTGCCTGATAGTCGATATCATCCTGCTCTGTTATGCTTTTTTCAACGCCCTCCATAACGGCTATCTCTTTTTTCAGCTTGTCGTACTCGGCTATTTCGGGCGAACGTATGCAAGCTCTTGCGCAGCCCTCGTCAAGCAGGTCTATCGCCTTGTCAGGGAGAAAGCGGTCGGTGATGTAGCGCTCGGAAAGCACTGCGCACACCCTTACGAGATAATCTGAAATGTGTACCTTGTGGTACTCCTCATAGTATTTCTTTATACCAAGGAGCACACTGACGGTGTCCTCAATAGTAGGCTCAGTGACCGTAACGGGTTGGAAACGCCTTTCGAGAGCAGAGTCCTTTTCGATATATTTACGGTATTCTCCGAATGTCGTCGCACCTATGACCTGCACCTCGCCTCTTGAAAGAGCCGGCTTGAGGATATTAGCGGCGTTCATTGAGCCCTCGGAATCTCCTGCTCCGACAAGATTGTGGACCTCATCTATAAACAGGATTATGTTGCCCTCGCGCTTTACCTCATCAACAAGTCCCTTTACTCGGCTCTCGAACTGTCCGCGGAACTGAGTTCCCGCAACGAGCGCAGTCAGATCAAGAAGATAGAGCTTTTTATCAGCAAGATTGAACGGAACGTTCCCCTCGTTGATACGCTGAGCGATGCCTTCGGCGATAGCGGTCTTTCCGACGCCGGGCTCGCCTATAAGGCAGGGATTATTCTTAGTTCTTCTTGAAAGTATCTGTATAACTCGCGCGATCTCCTTATCTCTGCCGATTATGCGGTCGAGTTCGCCGTCCGCAGCCTTTTGCGAGAGATTGGTGCAGTAGCTTCCGAGGAATTTCAGCTCCTTGGATTTTTTCTCCTTGCGCGAGTTGAAAATTCCTTTCTTTTCGCGTTTTTCTTCCTGTTCATGACGCGGAGCACGGTCTCCCGACGGCGGCTGTGAGTCATTAACTCTGCCATCATCGTTCATTCCGAACATATTCGTGATAAAATCAGGCATGAGACCCGAACCGCCCATTTCAAAGCTGTCGCCGTCAAGCATACCCATCATCTGATCTGAGAGCTGATCGAGCTCCTCGTCGGTTATACCGAGTCTGTCCATATATTCGGCTACCTGCGGTATTTTCCTTTCCCTTGCGCAGGACAGACAAAGTCCCTCATTTTTCTTTTCGTTTCCCTGAACGGAGGTGATAAAGACCACCGCAGGGCGTTTTTTGCAATTGCTGCACATTATCATCAGGCAGTAACCTCCAGTTATATATTGCCGCCTGTTATTTTACAGGCTGAGAACAAGGTTGTAAACATATTTGAATATATAAGTATTATCTATAGCTTCAAAGTTGAAGAACAGCATTTTGTCATCACCGAGTATAACGTATAATCTTACCATAACAGCTACAGCAAACACAAGTGCTGCTCCGTTGAATATTCCCAAGAAACCGCCGAATACCCGTACTCCGATGCTGCCGCCGGATGTATCGTTCCTGCCCAGTGCATGAGAGATAAAAAGCGTTATTATAAGCAATATGAAGAAGACCGCAAGGAATAATATCAGGCGTATTATCTCCTGATACGGCGTTGCAACATAGTTCTTTGCTATGTATTCTGCTGCCGGACCTTTATCCTCAAAATCCATCAACAGAGGGATAAGCTCCTCAAATTTATCGGGGTGATTTCTTATCTCCTCTGCGGCAGATTCCGCAGCATAAGGAGTCAGATATTCGGAAACCACCTTGATCGTATATTGAGCATAGCCCTCATGGAGCTGTGTAAGGAACTCTTCCTTCTCGGCAAATTTCTTGCCTTTTGCGTCTGTTACGTATTTATATACCTTTGAATCTACATCGGTTCCGTCGATAAAGATGCTTTCGAGTTTGTCTTCCTTGAGCGTGAGATTATAGTCGAGAGATTGCAGATATATCTGCATATTCTCTGTAAAATCCGTATATCCCAGCGTTTTTCTTATCTTAACGGCATTTCTTGATTCAACACTGCTTGAATAGAAAGACGTCGCTATACCTCCGCTTACGGAAAAAGCTATAAAAAACGATAATATAAATCCCGCAAGTGAAGCCGACGAACGAAGTGCATTCTTCCTCGCTGATAAAAAAATACATATAAGAACTATCGCAATCGCGATAACATCATAGAACCACCAGAATTGTGTACCCATATTTTCTGCGCAGCTAAGTCGGCGCTGCGCCTGCCTCCTTTCATATTATTGATCCCCGGTGTATATCCGGATATTTGTATTGCGTTAAAAGCAACACTTACATCATGATTCATAATCTATACGGTCTATCTTATTATATCCTTTCAGGAAAATATGATCACCGCTTCTTTCAAAGCCTGTATAAGAATCGTTGACATCTGCGGTCGATCTCAGTCCTCCGCCGAAATCATAGGCGAGTACCTTTCCTTGACATAGTACATATGCCAGACCGCTGTATACAACGACGTCCACGGCGGGGGCTTCGAGCTCTATTTCGAGCGGTTCAGATCTTTCATCTGAAAACAGCGCCATTGTGTATTTTCGTCTGTCGTCATTATTTACAGCCACAGCAGATTTCCCTCCGCTGCTCGCGCCTCCGGCAAGATCGCCGTCGTACTGATAATATGAGCTTATCTGCCCTTTATCGTCAACATATCCGCACGCCTCCATACCAAGGACGAACGCTCCCGAATCAAAGCCGTATACCTCAAGTCCGAGGGTGTTGATACCGGGCGAATTCCATATCTCGCCGCTTTCACTGAAGCTGAGTCTGCTGACCTTTGTGACAAGTCCGCCGTTTTCCGCGGTAATATAGCTTATGACACAGCCCGTGCTGCTTCCGGTAAAGCTGAGATCGCTCACCATTTCTATGCATTTTCGCTCGTATATCGTTTTTCCCTTTTTATCATAGATATGCACCTCACAGCTGTAATTTTCCGATTTCGTAACTACAGCCGCATATCCCTGTGAACTCAGACGTGCAAAAAGGATACCGCTTTCAAACTTTTTGCCATATACTACAGAATCCGGATCTTCAAGGCTCAGCTCGTCTCCGCCGTTTTCATAAACAAGAACTTTACCGCCTGCCGAACGCATTACAGGGTTGGTATATGCGTGCTGACGCTTTTTCAGAAGAGCACCCTCGGTATCATAGTAATATGTGTATGTATCGCTGAGCAGAACCAAAGTATCTCCCGACAGATCGAGCTGATAGTCAGCATCTCCGTTCACACCGATAGGGAAATTTCCCTCCGCAAGCGTTCCGGTATTTACTATCGTCCTATATTGCTTTCCTATTCCCCTGAGCTTATTATACCATCTGTCTCTTGTAATGTAAAGGGCTGCGGCAACAGCTGCTATAAGCAGTATAATAAAGATTCTGATTATTCGTTTTTTTCTTTTTTTTCGGTTTTTCAGATCGACAATATCATCTGCATCATACATTGTCGGCACGATATGTCATCCTCCTTCCTTTCAGTCACTGAAAAGCTCCTGCTCGCTGTAGAACACTCTGTTGAGGTACAGTCCGTGAGCCATAGCTGTTCTGCCGGCTTTAAGACGATCCTTCGCCATGATTATTTCCGGTATATCGTCGGGAAATATTTTTTTCTCGCTCACGTCAATGAGCGTTCCGACCATTATCCTAATCATATTATACAGAAAACCGTTGCCTTTTACAAGCATTATCACGGAATTTCCGCTATTTTCTATTTTAAAGGAATAAATTGTCCTCACTGCCGTGGATACGTTTGTACAGTCGGCACAAAATGATGAAAAATCATGCGTTCCGACAAAATGAGCCGCTGCGATCCTCGCTGCCCCTATATCAAATTTTCTCCTGTAATGGAACATGAGATCGGGCGAAAACGGATCCTTCGATTCGCTGCAATGCATCTTGTAAATGTATTCCTTTCCCTTGCAGTCGTATCTGGCGTGGAAGTCAGAAGGAGCTTCCTCGCAGGAAAGTATCGAGATGTCGTCGGGAAGCTCACCGTTCACGCCTCTTACAAAGCCGCGGCAGGGAATATTGCTGTTGGTTTTTACGTTAAAGCAGAAACTGTTTGCGTGGACTCCTGTATCCGTGCGTGAGCAGCCAATAACGGTAACAGGCTCATTGAGCACCTTTGATATATGCTTTTCAAGCGTCTCCTGTACAGTAACAGCATTGCTCTGACGCTGAAAGCCGTGATAATCAGTCCCTCTGTACGCCGTCATTACTTTCAGATTTCTCATTTATGACCTCAGCCGAAGCTTCCTCCTTATACATTATTTCCTCATGCTCCGGCAGCACATTGACGAGTCCGCCGAGCTTTTCCTCATAAGCCTGATTATATATCGGCTGCGTCTGCGGCGGTGCAGGGTAAGGGTCTGTCTCGGGAGCTCCGCTGTTCATATCCGGATCAGAGGACCCTGAAACGAGCTGCTTTTTCTTTTTCCTGTCGATGATACCAAGAGCTATAATAAGTGCAAGGCATATGAATGTAACTGTAACGCCGAGCGTGAAGCCTTCGGGAGTATATTTCAGCCTTATGCTGTGCTTGCCCGCTCCTATCTTAACGCCGAGCATCGACTGGAGGACCTTGCAGGTATCCGCCTTTTTCCCGTCAACATAAACGCTCCAGCCCTTTTCGTATGGTATCGACAGATATAGCAGACCATCCTCGATCGCGGTCACATTGCCCTCTATCTCGGTATCGCTGAAGCTGGTTATTTCAAGCTGTTCGTCAGCGAGATTGCTGTAAGCCTGCCCAAAAAGAGCGGTGTCCAGCGCATATATCATCATCTTGTAGTTGCCTGATTTTGTGCCGTCCTTTACGGATATCCTGACAGTTGCCTCAGTATCCTCCTGACCGTTTCCCATGGTGAAAACTATCGGAAAGCTCTCGATCAGCTTTCCGCTGTCAACGGTAACATTTCCGCTCTTTATCAGAAGCTCGTCACAGCAGCCTCCCGTAGAATCGGCATAGCCGTAGAGATAAGCTCCTTCAACGCCAGAATAATGATATCTTGCAGCAGCGTCGGTGCTGTCATCATTGACACGGAAGGTATAGTTTCCGTAACCGTTTTTGGTCACATCAACTCCGTCGTACTCAACAAGAGCCACAGGCTGTGCCGTGAAAAGACTTTCTTCCATTCCGGTTGAGAGCCTGATGATCTGATTCTGGTATTCAAACGGATTGACTCCGGCGCTGTCCTCCATTTTAAGCAGCTCCTCGCTGACCATAAATCCGAGCGAGAGCGGATAACGGTTTTCATAGAGAGTTGTGTCTTCCGCGGTATCCGCTTCGGTAAGAGCCCACTCCTCGCTGTTGAGGGTCCCGCCGCGCTTTATCAGGTATTTTATGCCCAGCAGAGCGTTAACAACAGGAGTAGAAGTTCTGTAGTAGAATCTGTTTCCTGCGTCAGAAGCATACAGCCCGAGCCGCTTTGACAGATTCGTTACCGATACGTTTGCCGCCGACGAAAACTGAGACATTCCGTAATAGCCGTAAAGCGCACTGTCGTTGAGGGTATACGTCTCGGTCATTTCAGTGCGGTAGAAAGGGTCGCTGTCATTTTTGCGGATATCGCTGAGAAGAGTTTCTACTGCCTGATATTTGAGCGGATAATCCGTGTAGCTCGTAGTCTCTACTGTATCGACACCGAGACGCGCATTGCTCACACATTCGCTGAAAACCGCAGCAGCAAGTGCAAAGGTCATAACGGCGTTGCGCACTTGTACGCGCTTGAACGGAAATACCTTTATTGCAAGGAAGATGAGCCAGAAAGCTCCCGTGATTATGAGCGAGCTTCTCACTGCGCCCTCTATTTTCAGTTCTTTGCCGTTTGAGATGTAATTCATCGCGAATACTGCCGCAGGTCCGAGCAGCATTAACACGAGCTGATATATCTTTATTCCCTTTTTCAGTATAATGTCATATGCCCTGAAAGCCGCTGCCACAAGCACAAAGCTGAATATAAATGCAAAGCGGTAGGGGATCTGGTTTGTGAAATGGAAGCCGTGCCATATGTAGTTAAGGATATTCATATTGCAGCTGACTGCAATAATTGCAAGCATAAGAAGCGCCGATATCTTCTCGCGTATCTTTATGCCGAATGACAGCAGAAATACTCCGAAAAGCACGACCGCCAGCATTCCGCAGGCGAAATTCGGGAGTCCCTCGACCTTAGCCGGAGCGTTATATGACAGAAGATTTGCAAATATGTCCGTCCACTTCTCATAGAAGGTCATATTCTGGGGAAAGCTGTTATTCACGCTGTAGGTAAGCTGCAAGCCGTAATATGCAGGAAGGAGCATAAATCCCCCCAGACCTATTCCGAGCAGCGATGAACGCACCATTACAAAAAGCTTTATAAAGAAGTCCTTTATCCCTCTGCACTCGATAACAGCGGCTGCCGCGAACATGAATACCGAGAAGATACAGGTGAAATAGCCTATATAGTAGTTAGAAATGAGCGAGAGTGCCAGAGCAAATGTGAAGGTCTTCCACTTTCCCTCTCTACACAGAGCCACTATTCCCATCATAACAAGAGGAAACAGAGCTACTGTATCGAACCACATTACGTTCCAGTAGTAGCCGAGCACATAACTGCAAAGCGCGAACATGGTCGAGAACACGCATATTGAGAAATCGCGGCGCTTATAGGTATATCTCAGAAAGCAGCTGAAAAACGCCCCTGCAAAGCCTATCTTAGCAGCAAGTATGAACACCATCGCGTCCCTGACATGGTCATCGCTGAAAAATACCGCTATCCAGTTGAGCGGACTTGCTGCATAGTATGAGATGAGCGAGAGGAAGTTCGTACCCAGTCCGTTTTCCCACGAGTAAAGGAACGAGCCGCCTGAAAGCAGCTTCTCGCGGACTACCCTGAAAAACGGGTAGTACTGATGCCATAGGTCAACGACGAGTATCTGTCTGTCGCCGCCGCTTTCACCGCCACCAAGAGGGTGGATATTGTGCATGCCGAACGCAAATAGCATTATCGCCATAGGAGCCGCGAATGATATGAAAAGATACAACACGCCCTTTTCAAAAAAGACGCTGTAGAATTTGCTTGCCCTGAACCGAGCTGCCCTTTTCTTTTTTTCAGCAGCTTTTGATATTTCGTTTTTGCTGTTCATATTTTCTTCTTCCTTATGAAGTTATGCTGCATTATGCTGACAGGAACTTTCCTGCAGCGATAACGGCTGCATAGAAAATTATCGTTACTGCGAGAGCGATATAGTCCCTCGGAGCAGACTTTAATTGCCTGAGCCTTGTCCGTCCCTCGCCGCCGTGGTAGCAGCGGCATTCCATTGCCGTTGCAAGCTCGTCCGCTCTCCTGAAAGCCGATATAAACAGCGGAACGAGTATGGATATCATATTTTTTGCCCTTTTACTGAAGCTGCCGGTGTCTATCTCGGCACCTCTTGCCTTCTGTGCGGAGATTATCTTGTCCGTCTCTTCTATGAGAGTGGGAATGAAGCGGAGCGCTATCGACATCATCATAGCAAGCTCGTGGACGGGAAATTTAAGCTTCTTCAACGGCGAAAGAAGCCGCTCTATCGCGTCCGTGAGCGTTATAGGCGAGGTCGTGTAAGTCAGCAGAGAGCTGCCTGCGATAAGCAGCACTATGCGCACTATCATGAAAATACTTATGCTTATGCCCTCGCTCGTTATTTTCAGGAATCTCCACTGCCACACGATATCGCCCGAGGTGACCAGAAGCAGGTTCAGTAAAGCCGTTATCGCTAAAAACGGCAGCAGCGGCTTTACGCTTTTCCAGAACATTTTAAGCGGTATCCGCGAGAGCAGTATTGCCATGACCGTATACACCGCGCCTATCCCGAGGCAGACAAAGCTGTCACCCGAAAAGAGCATTATGATGTATATCAGCGTTATGACTATCTTGAATCTCGGGTCGAGCCTGTGGATAATGCTGTTCCCCGGGAAAAACTGTCCGATAGTAATGTCTCTCAGCAAATCACAGAGCCTCCCTTTCCTTTAAAGAGCGGAGCAGAAGCTCCTTTGCGTAGCCAACCGTATAGACCTCCTTGCCGAAGTCCAGTCCGCGGCGCTTGAGCTCGCCGAATACCCTTGTTATCTGCGGCACATCGAGTCCTATCTGCGATATCTCGTCTGCACGCGCAAACACCTTTTTCGCCTCGTCAAAGCAAAACAGCTTCGCGCGGCTCATGACAAGTATCCTGTCCGCAAACGAGGCTATGTCCTCCATGCTGTGCGAGACGATAAGAATAGTGTTTTTCGTGCGCTCGTGATAGGTTTTTATGTGACCGAGTATCTTGTCGCGCCCCGCGGGGTCAAGACCTGCGGTCGGCTCATCAAGAATGAGAACTCTCGGCTCCATAGCCATGACTCCCGCAATGGCGACTCTGCGCTTCTGTCCGCCCGACAGCTCGAAGGGAGAGCGCTCAAGAAGCTCCTCGGAAAGTCCGATATCATGCGCTGTTTCAAGGACTCTGCGCTTTATCTCATCCTCGCCGAGCCCCATATTCCTCGGACCAAAGGCGATGTCCTTATAGACAGTCTCCTCGAATATCTGATACTCGGGATACTGGAAAACGAGTCCGACCTTAAAGCGAACGCTGCGGATATCGTCCTTATTCTCCCAAATGTCCTTTCCGTCAAGGAGAATTCGCCCTGAGGTCGGCTTCAGCAGTCCGTTAAAGTGCTGTATGAGGGTGGACTTGCCCGAGCCCGTGTGTCCCATGACTCCTATCATCTCGCCCTCGTTTATCGTAAGGCTCACATTGTCCACAGCGGTCTTCTCAAACGGAGTCCCCACGCTGTAGGTATATGTCAGATTTTCTGTTTCAAGAACTGCTGCCAATTCTATTCTCCTTTTCACTTTTTTGTGGGGCGTTGCCCCGCACCCCACCAAAGGGTTGTATGACCCTTTGGAATCCCATTCCACGCTGCCGCTCGCAAGCTCGCTCACTATACAAAAACAGCTCTTTTTCTCCGCTCAGTGCTGAAAAATCAAGCATTAAACAATTTCAGCAGTGCCTCCACGCATTCCTCTTCGGTTATCGTCTCCGCAGGAATGTCGCAGCCTGTCTTTCGCAATTCCCACGCAAGCTCGGTCACCTGCGGCACATCGAGCCCTATGCTTTTTAGCGTTTCCACCTGAGAAAAGACTCTCTCAGGCTTGTCGTCGAGGACGACCCTTCCCTTGTCCATGACGACCACCCTGTCCGACTGCGCCGCCTCGTCCATATAATGCGTGATAAGGACTATCGTTACGCCCTCCTCGCGGTTCATTCGGCGTATGGTCGAAAGGACCTCTTTCCGCCCCTGTGGGTCGAGCATGGCGGTGGGCTCATCGAGGATTATGCACTTTGGCTGCATGGCGATTATGCCCGCAATAGCGATGCGCTGCTTCTGTCCGCCCGAGAGCTGGCTCGGAGAATGCATACGATATTCGTACATATCGACCGCTTTCAGCGCGTTATCTACCCTGCGGCGCATTTCCTCATACGGCACGCCGAGATTTTCGAGCGCAAATGCCACGTCCTCTTCAACTATCGAGGAAACTATCTGATTATCGGGGTTCTGAAAGACCATTCCCGCTCGCTGGCGCAGGTCGAAAAGACGGCTCTCGTCCTTTGTATCTATCCCGTCCACCGTGACCGTGCCCTCTGTGGGAATCAGTATCGCGTTGATATGCTTGGCAAGGGTTGACTTTCCGCAGCCGTTATGCCCGAGCACGGCAACGAACTCGCCCTGTCCTATGCTGAGATCAATGCCCTTTAAAACATCCTCCGGAACGGTATTTTCGTCCTCCGCCTCGTAATGAAAGCGGAGGTTATTTATCTCTATCATTTTTCCCATGGTATTTCCTTAAAGCTTTTCTGTTTCATGCTGTATGCGCTCCACGGCGCGGCGTTTCCATATTTTATTCCTTACTGCGAGGGCAATGCACACCAATATCAGCAGCGGAACTCCGACGATTAGCGCGAAGAATGCGATGTTCGACGCAGGAGAAGTCCCGAAACTGCGGAACGTCAGTTTGTCTCCGTCCGTGATGAGTGCGTAGGGGTCACTCATGCTCCATGAGCGCTTCGCCTTGCCGGAAACTCCCAGCACATTGCCGTTTTTGTCCACATATGCTGCCTTGAACGGACCGTGTTTTTCCCACACATCAAGTAATTTATAGTGGCTGTTCAAGTCTATTGTTACGTGCGGATAGCCGCCGGGCTGCTCATTGTATTCGCTGTCCCAGATGAAGAAGCTCTCCACCCAGCGGTAATGCAAGCTCATGCTGACGTAGCCGTCCTCGCTGTACCGCGCAATACCGCTGTCCTTCGTGATACCGAGCGGCTTTGTTACTTCCGACGCGCCGCCGGCTGACGGGTAGTCATAGCGGACATGGCATTGGGGCACATTGTAAGCCGAGACCTCGCAGTAGTCGGGGTCGGACTTATCGAGCTTTATCAGCACATCGACATAATATGTCCCCTCCGGCACGCTTTTCTTTTCTATATCAAGGCAGTGCGGGTCGAAGTCGAGCGCATACGCCGCTATAGGGACATTGCATATCGCAGTGAGGATCATGGCAAGGAAAAACGCTATCTGCTTGATAGAACTCTGAGAGCGGCATCTTCCGCAATTCTTATTCATGCTTGCCAGATAGCCGTCGAACCGCAGGGAAGAGCCATTCCCGTTGACTGCACGGGAAGTCCTATCTCGTCAAATGTCACCGTGCCGCCGTGCAGCGGTGTGAGTACGCTGCCGAGGATATAACCCATGACAGACGGCGAAAGTCCCGTAGTATAGCTGTTTATCAGGAAGAAAAGCGGATTTTCCGAGAGCACTCCCGCGCAGAGCTTCACGAGGTCATATACGCAGTCCTCGAGCTTCCAGACCTCTCCACCCGGACCGCGTCCGTAGCTCGGAGGATCCATTATCACCGCGTCGTATTTGCGTCCTCGGCGTATCTCGCGCGCGATGAATTTCTCACAATCGTCCACTATCCAGCGTATCGGCTTCTCCGTGAGACCCGATGCAGCCGCGTTCTCGCGCGCCCACTGCACCATGCCCTTTGAGGCATCAACGTGGCAGACAGAAGCTCCTGCAGCCGCACACGCGAGCGTAGCTCCGCCCGTGTAGGCAAACAGGTTGAGGACGTTTATCTCACGTCCCGCACCGCGTATCTGCTCCGTCATGAAGTCCCAGTTTACCGCCTGTTCCGGGAAAAGTCCGGTATGCTTGAAGCCGGTGGGGCGGATATTGAACCTGAGTTCACCGTAACCGATAGTCCACGTCTCGTGGAGCTTTCTGCGGAACTCCCACTCGCCGCCGCCCTTATTCGAGCGGTGGTAGTGACCGTCCGCTCCGTTCCAGAGGGGATGGGTCTTATCGGTTTTCCAGATTATCTGCGGGTCGGGACGGATAAGACTTATCCCACCCCATGTTTCCAGCTTTTCGCCGCCGGAGGTATCGAGGATCACATAGTCCTTCCAGTTATTTGCTGTTCTCAAAGTAAATAAACTCCTTAATGTAAATTGAATAGAATCAATCTGTTAAGACAAGTGTATAATTTTGACCGTTAAAAGAAAATGAGATAGTATCATTTTTTATATCATAAGGTATCTCGGCAGAGGTTATTTCTCCTCCGCTTTCAGACTTTTCACGGAGGTCAAAATGGTCGGAATACACAAGGAACCTGTATCGTTCTTTATCGCCCAAGCTTAACTCTGCATTAATATCACCGTAATTGTCCTTTGGCTGTATATCCAGTTCAGCGGAACCGTCCTCACTTTTATAAGTTCCTGTCATTGAACCGCAGCCTGAAAGCAGCATAGCGACCATAAAAATAAGCAAGGTGCAAAATACATTTCTTATTTTCATATGACTCTCCCAAGTTATTCTGACAATACAAATTCAAGTATAACAAAATTATATGGTTACAATGTCAATACCCAATCGCACAGCGTTCCTTTATCTTTTCCGCTATCTCCATGGCCATTTCATTTATCCTAACGAAGTCGCTGCCCTCGAGCATTACGCGAATAATTGGCTCAGTACCGCTCTCGCGGACGATTATTCTGCCATCGTCGCCGAGAGCGTCCTCCTGCCGCTCTATAAAATCGGTTATAACGCTGTCGTTCTTCCATAGCTCTCTGCTTGACTGCGCTATGCGGACATTCAGCATCACCTGCGGCAGCTTGTGCATTTCTCCGGCGAGCTCACTCAGTTTCAGCTGTTTGTCCTTCATTATTTTCAGCAGCCTCGCACCTGTGAGCTGACCGTCGCCTGTAGGAGTATCATTAAGGAATATGATATGTCCGTTCTGCTCTCCGCCCAATTTATAGCCGCCCTCAAGCATTCTTTCGAGGACATAGCGGTCGCCTGCGCCCGAGGTCTCAAGTGTTATATCGTTTTCCCGCGCATACTTGAAAAGCCCATGATTGCTCATTGAGGTGACAACGGCGGTATTTTTTTCAAGGGTGCCCTGCTCCTTGCAGTACTTTGCGAAAATGGCGATCAATTTGTCGCCGTCTATCATGTCGCCCGTCTCGTCAACGGCTATACACCGGTCTGCATCGCCGTCGAATGCAAGACCGCAGTCGAAGCCGTTCTCGGTAACATAGTCCATAAGGGTTTGGATATTCGTGCTTCCGCAGCCCTTGTTGATGTTGGTACCGTCGGGAGAATCCGCTATCACCGTGACGTCCGCGCCAAGCTCCGAAAATATACGCTCCGCAGTATACGAAGCGCAGCCGTTCGCGCAGTCAAGCGCTGCTCTTATTCCGCTGAGATCCGCGCCGACGGCAGTTTTTATATGCTCTATGTACTCCGCAAGCGCGTCCTCACAATGGAGCACCCTGCCCACGCTGCCGTGTGAGCGCAGCTTTATCTTGTGCGGCGCTTCGAGCACAAGGTACTCTATTTTCTCCTCTTCGTCCTCCGAAAGCTTGTGCCCCGACGAGGAAAATATCTTTATTCCGTTGAATTCGGCACTGTTGTGCGAGCCTGATATCATTATCCCTGCGCTTGCACCGTGTTTTTTTATGAGATGCGCTACGGCAGGTGTCGGAACTACTCCGAGCAGCTCTGCATCAGCTCCGACAGAGCATATACCTGCGCAGACCGCTGCTTCAAGTGCATCGGAGGAGACTCTGGTATCCTTCCCGACGATAATTTTTGCTTTTTTTCCGCCCTTTTTTGCAAGCACCGCTGCAGCGGCTCGTCCCGTCTGCATAGCAAGCTCGCAGGTCAGGTCGGTGACGGCTATCCCTCTCGGACCGTCTGTTCCGAAAAGCTTTGGCATTGTTGTTCTCCTTGCTTTTTCTTTGTATCTTTTTGTAATTTATCTTTTTCGGGGACGCTGTAACCGAACCCCTGCAAGGGCTGTCTGCCCTCGTGGTTGGACGCGCTTTACCTTGCATTCAGGCACACCGGGGGCTAACGTTTATTGTCCGAAAACTCATAAACGGCTATGGGACGGCGTGTCCCGGCGATGTCCCTGACAGTGGGATACACAGTGGAATCTGCCGATGTGTTGTACTGATTATAGACCCTCACACAGTCGCTCTCACGCACGCAGAATACCGTGTGTATTGAAGAAAGGAGCGGTCGCCCCGTCCAGAATGTTATGATGAACGCCTGCGCGCTGTCGGCATTCGGAGTGCGCCAGCAGTCCGTGCCAAAGTGCTCAAGAGCTCTGCCTATCCTGTAGGGATTGCAGCCGAAAATACCGAAAAACAGCTTATATCGCTCCATATACAGGGCGATCTCCGCAAGCGGTCTCGGATTCCCTGCGTGTATGAGCGCATTGTGCACAGCTATGACCTCACAGCCGTTGAAACTCATGGGGCAAAGTCCGTAGCGGAGCTTTGATACCGCACCGAGAGCCTGTCCGTTTATCATCTTTCCTACGCAGGGCTGTTCGCAGCGCTCGGTGTTGCGCAGATAATTGCGCTTTCTCAATCCAAATATGCGCATATGTCAGAACGTGAGCTGACTCTCGCTGCCGCCCGATTTTTCGGGATAAGCGCAGCCGAGGTGATCGTAAGCGAGCTTCGTTGCGCAGCGTCCCCTCGGAGTTCTGCCGAGGAATCCAAGCTGCATGAGAAACGGTTCGCACACGTCCTCAAGCGTGACGGACTCCTCTCCTATTGCGGAGGCGAGCGTTTCCAGTCCCACGGGACCGCCGCCGTAGCCCTTGATTATCATTTCAAGCATTCGCCTGTCGAGGCTGTCCAGCCCGAGCTCATCTATTTCAAGGCGGCTCAGAGCAATAGAGGCGATCTGCCTTGTTATCTGTCCGTTGCCCATGACATCGGCAAAATCGCGCACTCTTTTCAGAAGGCGGTTTGCGATTCGGGGAGTTCCCCTCGATCTGCCCGCTATCTCGGCAGCACCATCGGTCTCACATGGGATCCCGAGTATCATGGCGCTCCTGCGGACGATATCGGTGAGCTGCTCCTTTGTGTAGAGCTCCAGACGCTGTATAACGCCGAATCGGTCGCGCAGCGGAGCGGAAAGCTGCCCCGCCCTCGTAGTCGCGCCAATGAGGGTAAAGGGCTTCAGGTCCATTCGTATCGAGCGTGCAGAGGGACCTTTTCCTATTATTATGTCGATCACTCGATCCTCAAGAGCAGGGTAGAGTATTTCCTCGACCGCTCGCGAAAGGCGGTGTATCTCGTCGATGAACAGCACGTCATTGTCCGAAAGGCTCGTGAGGAGCGAAACGAGGTCGCCGGGCTTTTCTATCGCAGGACCCGTTGTAATACGCAGGTTCACACCGAGCTCATGGGCGATAATGCCCGAAAGCGTGGTCTTGCCAAGACCGGGCGGTCCGTACAGCAGAACATGGTCGAGCGGCTCGCTTCTGCGCTTTGCAGCCTCGATGTATATAGCGAGGTTCTCCTTGACCTTGTCCTGACCGATGTACTCGTGGAAGGTCTGAGGGCGCAGACCGACCTCGATATCGCTGTCCTCCTGAATATTCTCGGGGGAAATTATTCTCGGAGCGAACTCCATGTCCTCTGTCTGTATCAAATAAACACCCACCTAAAAGTTATTGGTATTATTCGCGGCTGCTGCCGCAGCCTCCTGTAAGAGCTGTCTGCTCACAGCAGTAAATCCGGATCTGTTGGCGCAGCCGATATTGAAAGTTTATAGCTTACTTCTCGAAATATCTCTTTTTGCGGACATAGAACGGGTCTACTGTGTCGGCAGCCTTTCTGCCCATGTCCTGCTCGTAGCTGATGAAGCACAGGTGCTCATTCGCCTTTACAGTCTTTGAAAGATATTTGGACAGCGGCACAAACAGCTTCCTTGTGCTGCCCATCATATCAAGTACTATAAGTATCTGAGGCTTTTCACAGCCCTTTATCATCTCCATAATGAAAGCGCGGTCAACGTTGGGCTGCTTTGAAAGGAATTTCGAGGCTGCCTTGGTGATATGACCTACAGAGTGCTCTACAGGGCGGTAAGAGATAGTATCCGCTTCGTTATAGGAGATAGCCTTTATCTTGAGATTACGCGCGATGAGAAGTATGCTCTTTATCTCCTGCGATGAGAACTCCTTGCCGTATGAATTTGGGTTGAGTACAGCAGATACTGACTGTATGAGGTCGAAGAGTCTCAGACAGTTGATCTTATAGCAGTCAACATAGCGCTTTGCGAACTGCTGCAATGCGCGGTAGCTTGTGAAAAACGGGATAAAGATATCGCCGTCGGGATTCTGAGTGGTTATCAGCTCAAGCTGTATTCCGCCCTCAGCTCTTCCTCGCTCCTGCTTTACAGGGTTTTTACAGATAACGTAAACGTCACTTTTGATAAGCGTCTGTAAAAATACTGAGCGCTTTGACGGATCCTTTATCGCCGCCTTCAATAATTCGTCAAGATTCATATATTGATTTTCCCTTCTTAGGCTTATGCAGCCTTTATTTATTGCTTTGCCATGCCTTGGGCACATTCATCAACGCATATTTTTTGCCGCCATCAGCCGCAGAGCTTCTTTTATGAGATCCTGCGTGCTGAGCGAGGGATCGAGCTTTCCGAGTATCGGAGCAGCCTCCCCCTGAGAATATCCGAGCACCATAAGTGCTTCAAGAGCTTCCGTGACAGAATCGGAACTGCTCCCGACCGCCGATGGCGAATAACCGCCCGAGCCTCCTGATATGATATCGCTCAGAGAATCCGAGGATATTTTGTCTTTCAACTCAAGAACTATCCTCTGAGCCGTTTTAGCACCTATGCCTTTTGTTCTGGTGAATGCCTTGCTGTCGCCCGAAGCGACGAGGAAGGCGAATTTTTCGGGGGTAACGTCCGAAAGTATCGCCGTTGCCGCCTTGGGACCGACTCCCGAAACGGATATGAGCAGCTTGAAGCAGCTCAGTTCCTGCTGTGAGACAAATCCAAAAAGCTCCACAACGTCCTCTCTGACGTAAAGATACGTATAAAGTGTCGTCTCGCTGCCGATATCGCCGAGCTGAGCGACGGTACTGTAGGATGTCCTGCAGCCGTAGCCCACACCGCCGCATTCTATAACGGCAAAATTCGGCTCTTTCAGTATGAGACTGCCTCTTACGCTGTATATCATGCTTTTATCTTCCTTTCCTGTGCATTAAACAGTGAGCTGTCACTGCCAGCGCACGGTATGACCGTGGCAGACTGCTATTGCCAGAGCGTCTGCTGCGTCATCAGGCTTGGGTATCTGTGCAAGTCCGAGAATATTTTTTGTCATTTCCATGACCTGCCGCTTTTCAGCCTTACCGTAGCCCGTGACCGACAGCTTTACCTGAAGCGGAGTATACTCCGAAACCGGAATATTCCTGATCGCCGCCGAGAGCACAGTTATACCTCTTGCCTGTGCAACATCTATAGCCGTTTTCTGATTGGTAGTAAAATAAAGCCGCTCTATCGCCATGCAGTCGGGGGAATACTTGTTGAAGATGAACTCAATGTCCTCATGGATAGCCTTGAGGCGATCCGGAAAGAGAGTTCCTGCATCTGTGAGGACAGCTCCGTATTCTACAGGTTCAAATCTTACGCCGTCATAATCGAGTATCCCGAAGCCTACTATTGCATAGCCCGGGTCAATGCCTAATATCCTTATTCTTTTCAAAGTGCCGACCTGCCGTTGCTGAATATTTTCGTTAAAACTTTCACATGGGTACAGCTTTTCACTATACTATATCAGTATAACACATAATTACTGAAAAAGCAACAGGCAAGACATGAAATTTCAGATTAAATTTTGTTGTTGGCAATCGGCATTGCAGCTTTGCCACGCACCGGCATTTTATTGCCGCTGATAAACCGATCTATAATTTTTCTCAACGATTATTGCCTTTTTTACTATTATATGTTATAAGCGCGGTGTCCGCGCCGCCGTCTTCGCGCCGAAGATAAAAACCGAAAATATCTCTCCGCGCCCGTTGCTTTTTCCACGATTATATGTTATAATGATTTTAAGCGATAAAGCAGCACAGACCGGCTGCTCACAAAACGGAGGTAGAATTATGGACGAGCTCAAGGCGCTTCGCAGCGGCATAGACGGGATAGACAAGGAGATACTTTCGCTGTTCATGAAGCGAATGGAGCTCTGCAAGGGCGTCGCCGACTACAAAAAGCTCCACAATATGCCGGTATTTCAGGGCGGCAGGGAACAGGAGGTCATCGACCGCATAAAGCGGCTGACTGCCGACAAAAGGCTTGAAAACGGCACCGCCGCACTGTTCACAACAATAATGGATATCAGCAAGCTGCTCCAGAACAGGCTCATTCTCGCAGAGATACCCGATTACGAATACGCAGCTCCCGACTTTGCAAACGCCTCGAAGATAGGCTGTCAGGGCACCTCCGGTGCAAACTCCGAGGCCGCCGCACGCATGATATTCGGCGAAAAGGAGTTTTCGTTCTATCCCTCTTTTGAGGAGGTGTTCAGCTCGGTGCAGTCCGGTGCACTCGATTACGGCGTTATCCCTGTACACAATTCCACCGCAGGCTCGGTGGACAGCACCTATGACCTCCTCGCGAAGTATCAGGTATACATAGTCAAGGAGGTAACGTTGGAAATAAACCACTGTCTCGCCGCACGCGAGGGTGTTTCCCTCAGCGGGATAGAATGCGTCTACTCACACCCGCAGGCGCTCTCGCAGTGCGAGGGCTTCCTTACCGAAAACGGTCTCGCGACCGAGGCTTACGGCAACACCGCTACGGCTGCGGAAATGGTTAAAAACAGCGAAATGAACATCGCCGCTGTATGCTCGGTGGATTGCGCACAGCAGCTCGGACTGAATATATTGGCACGCGATATTGCCGACTGCTCGGTCAACCGCACACAGTTCATCTGTATTTCCCGTGAGATGCAGGTGCTTCCCGATTCAAATGCGGTCTCGGTAATGCTGACAATTCCCCACACGGAAGGAAGCCTTTACCGACTGCTGACCAAGTTCTTCGTGAACGGTATGAATCTGCTGCGCATAGAGAGCCGACCGATAAAGGACGGCAGCTTCGATGTTATGTTCTTCCTCGATTTCAGCGGAAAAATTTCAGACCCGAATGTAAAGGCGGTAATGCGTGACCTTGAGGAAAATGTTGACGTGTTCCGCTGCCTCGGAACATTCAGGGAAAACGATTAACAACATCGCGAAGCGTCGGGAACGCTGTTCCCTGCAACGTATCCGTACAGATCGGGAAACCGCAATGGTCGTCCTTACAGTAAAAAACAGGAGGTATTCTCATGTCAGAAAAGTTCTTTGAATTACTCGATAACAACAGCTTTGTATTCCTCGACGGCGGCATGGGTACCATGCTCCAGTCGCAGGGAGTGGAGACGGGACACGTCCCCGAGCTGCTCAACCTCACCGCTCCAGAGGTGATAATCGGCATACACCGCGCATACATCGAAAGCGGCGCGGATATCGTCTATGCCAATACATTCGGCGCGAACCGCTACAAGCTCGAAAAGAGCGGACATTCCGTTGAGGAGGTCGTGGGCGCAGGCATTGAAAACGCCCGTATCGCCGCCGCAGGAAAGGCTCTTGCCGCACTCGATATCGGACCTCTCGGCAGGCTGCTTGAGCCTGCGGGAACGCTCACCTTCGAGGAGGCATACGATTGCTACAAGGAAATAGTCCTCGCGGGAAAAAATGCCGACATCATCGTCATCGAGACCATGACCGATCTCTACGAGGTCAAGGCTGCCGTGCTTGCGGCAAAGGAGAATTCCAACAAGCCGGTGCTTGTCACTATGACTTTTGAGGAGTCTATGCGCACTTTTACGGGAGTTTCGCCCGAATGCATGGTCGCTGTCCTCGAGGGTCTGGGCGTGGACGCGCTCGGAGTCAACTGCTCTCTCGGACCTGAGGAGCTTTTCCCGGTGCTCGAAAAGCTATGTTCACTGACTATACTGCCCGTTATTGCAAAGCCGAACGCAGGTCTGCCCGACCCCATCACAAACGAATACAACGTTGAGCCTGAGGATTTCGCAGAGAGCGCAATGAAGCTGAAAAATGTGGGCGTTACTATATTCGGAGGCTGCTGCGGCACTACTCCCGACCACATAAAAGCGCTCACGGAGGTGCTTTCGGGAGAGGAACGCTGCGAGAGGAACGTCCGTCGGCGCAGCGCGGTCTGTTCCGCAGTCAGCTGTGTGGACATAGACCAGCCGAGAGTCATCGGCGAAAGGATAAATCCCACGGGCAAGAAGCGCTTCAAAGAGGCTCTGCTTGCACATGATATCGACTATATCCTGTCTCAAGCAGTCGAACAGACACACGCGGGCGCGGAAATACTCGATGTTAACGTCGGATTGCCCGGAATAGACGAAAAGGAAATGATGGTAAGCGCGGTAAAAGCAATACAGAGCATCTGTGACGCGCCGCTCCAGCTCGACTCTACCATTCCCGAGGTGCTTGAGGCGGGACTGCGCGTCTATAACGGCAAGCCTATCGTGAACTCGGTAAACGGCGAGGACGAGTCCCTTGAAGCAATTCTTCCGCTTGTCAAAAAGTACGGCGCAGCGGTGGTAGGGCTCACACTCGACAAAGGCGGCATACCCAAGACTGCAGAGGGACGCTTCGCCATAGCACAGAAAATACTCGATCGCGCAATGGAGTACGGTATCCCCAAGGAGGACGTTTTCATCGACTGCCTCACGCTCACAGCCTCTGCCGAGCAGGACGGCGTAATGGAGACGATAAACGCTCTGCACCGCGTAAAGACGGAGCTCGGGCTGCATACAGTCCTCGGCGTATCTAACATCTCGTTCGGTCTGCCTAACCGCGAGCTCATAACGCGGACATTTCTCACAATGGCACTCCACAGCGGTCTTGACCTGCCTATCATAAACCCGAACATCGACTCCATAATCGGAGCGGTGCGCGCGTACAGGCTCCTTGCGGGAATAGACCGCAACTGTGCAGACTTTATCAGCGCATACTCGGGTGAGGGCGCAGCTGCGGCGGCTGCCGCGCCCGCAAAGGAAAAAACCTCTCCCGACCTTGTTTATGCGGTAGAGAACGGCTTGAAAAATCAGGCGGCAAAGGCAGCAGAAGAAATGCTCTCGGCCGTCGATCCTATGGAGATAATCAACGCTTACCTGATACCCGCGCTCGATTCTGCGGGCGACAAATTTGAAAAGGGCAAGCTTTTCCTGCCACAGCTCATTCTCACCGCAGAGGCGGCACAGGCTTGCTTCGAGGTCATAAAAACGCGGCTCTCCGCTGAAAACGGTGAGAGCGTCTCAAAAGGCAAGGTCGTGCTTGCGACGGTAAAGGGAGATATACACGACATCGGCAAGAACATCGTCAAGGTGCTGCTCGACAGCTACGGCTTCACGGTAATAGACCTCGGCAAGGACGTTCCGCCCGAGACGGTCGTTGAAGCGGCTATCGAAAATCAGGTCAGCCTTGTGGGACTTTCCGCGCTCATGACGACCACTCTCGGCGCAATGGCGGACACTATCGCCCTGCTCAACGAGAAGTACCCCGAATGCAAAACGGTAGTGGGCGGAGCTGTTCTCACAGCCTCATATGCGGAACAGATAAACGCCGATTACTACGCCAAGGACGCAAAACGCACCGTAGACATCGCGGCGGAGGTCTACGGTGTGTAACGGGTATTGCTTATTATGCTTCAGGGCGGTCGCTTTGACCGCCCGCCCTGATTTCACGGAAAGGAGCGGTATTGTTGGCAGAACTTATATCGGAAAAATATAAGCAGTGGGAGGCGGAGTGTGACCAGCGCTTCAATAAGCTCAGAGCCAACGAGGAGGAGCTCAACCGCATTTTCATTGACATTTACGGACTCGGCGCGGAGCTCTCGCCCGAGGTCGCGGAGCATGACGTTACAGTCCGCAAAGCGGATCTGCAAAGGGAAGTGCGCTCCCTCATAAGCTACGCAGTAGGCTGCCTTTTCGGGCGATATTCCGTGGACTGCGATGGACTCTGCTGCACTGGAGGCGTGCCCGACCCCGACAAATACAGGACGATCATCCCTGTTGCGGACAATATTATCCCAGTCCGCGGCGGAGCGCCCGAGGATAGTCTCACCGCGCAGATCATCTGCTTTGTCCGCGCGGTCTACGGCGAGGAGACTCTTGACGAAAACCTTGAGTTCATCGCCGACGCTCTCGGAGGGGACGGAACTCCGCGCGAGATCATAGCCCGCTATCTTGTCCGCGATTTTTACCGCGACCATTGCAGAATATACCGCAAACGCCCGATATACTGGCTTTTCAGCTCAGGAAAAAAACACGGATTCAGCTGCCTTGTGTACATTCATCGTTTCAGTATGCAGACTTTGCCGCTGATCCGGGAGAAATACACCGCGGCAGCACTAAAGCGTTATCAGGCGCAGATCTCGGAGTTTGACGAGGCACTTCGGTGCGCCCCGCCTTCGGAAAGACAGGTGCTCAGACGGCAGCGCGGCAAGCTCACGCTGAAATTGGAGGAGACTGCGGACTTCTTGGAGCGGCTGCGCACATTTGCGGAGTCTCCCGTATCTATTGATCTCAACGACGGAATAAAGGCAAATTACGCGAAATTCCAATCAATTCTCGAAAAATTGGTCTAATAAACGGGCGCATCGACTAATCACTGCTCACTTTCTTTATCGTGCACCCGGGGTAATAGTGCTCGATTATTTCCTGCCATGTGCTGCCTTGTGCCGCCATTGAATTTGCACCGTACTGACTCATACCGACGCCGTGACCGTAGCCCTTTGTGGTTATTATCGCGGCGTCGCCGTCGTATTTCACCTCAAAGCTCGGCGAGCGCAGCGAAAGCGCCGTCCGCACGTCATTTCCGCTGACGGTCATATCCCCGACCTGTGCGGAGAGAACTGTTCCCGACGGCGAGACCTCCGTCACGCAAAGCCACTTTGTTATATCATCGCCAAGGTTTACTCCTGTGAATGCAGATTCCAGCTTTCCTTTCAGCACATCCCTCTCATAGCGGACGTCCTCCATGTACTTCGGAGCGTACATATCGTAGCTGCTGTCAACGGGAATGAGGTAGTCCACCGACGTGCCCCACGCATTTTCGGCACTTTCGGTCATACCCGCGGACATGGAATGGAATGCCGAGATTATCGGCTCGTCCTTGTAGGTTATCAGATACGGGAGCACCTCGTCGGCGGCGGCGCTTATCTTCGCGTAGCTGTCTTCAAAGCTCTCGCCGAAATACTGCCGCGCCTGCTCCTGTGTGAAAAATCCCTGATATTTCGAGGTATCGTTGGAGAAATCCGCTCCGCAAAGCTCATCGGTGGGAGCTTCACGCTCACGCTGACGCTGACGCTCGGCGTAGGTATGCGCAGCAGCAGCCTGAGCTTTAAGAGCCTCCTCGTTGAACGAGGCAGGCATTTCAGCGCAGACAGCACCTATCACGTAGTCACGCTCGGAGACCTCAAGCACCTCGCCTGTCGATACGTCGAGCACTTTGTACGGCTCGCCCGTGTATTCGTATGAAGATGATTCCCTTTGTGCATTATCCCCCTGCTCGGCAGCAGCTTCGGTCGTTTTTTCCGTTTTTTGACTGCTCACTGACGCGGAGGAGGACTTTTCCGCTCCGCCCGAGAAATAAACGGGCAGCGCAGGCAGAAATGCCGCCGAGACTGACAGCAAAAGTATAGCAGTAAGATATCTTTTCATTTTAGCAGCTCCTTTTATGTACAGAGACAAAAGTCTCTGCCGATCATCTGAAAGTTCTGATTGACACACGACGAAATTAGGTGTATAATTAAATATGAATATACTCAAGGAGGACGATAACGGTGGCGACATTGATAACAGGTGCCAATATTAAAGATCTATGCGGCAAGCTCGCTGAAAATTCCATTATAGATCCAAAACTTTACGAAAAATACCACGTCAAGCGCGGTCTGCGCAACAGCGACGGCACAGGCGTAGTTGCCGGCATAACAAATATATGCAACGTTCATGGCTATCTGCTCAATGAAGGAGAGGTAGAGCCTATCCCGGGTCAGCTGATCTACCGCGGCTACAACATAAACGATATTGTTGAGAATGTAGAGGAAGAAGATCGCTACGGCTTTGAGGAGACTGCATTTCTGCTCCTTTTCGGACACCTTCCCTCCGAATCCGAGCTGAAAAGCTTCAATACGGTAATGTCGCTCGGAAGAGATCTTCCTCCCGGATTTGTTGAGGATATGATACTCAAAGCTCCCTCAAAAAATATAATGAATAAGCTTTCAAGGTCGGTTCTGGCACTGTATTCATATGATGACGACTGTGAGACAAAGGGACTTGAAAATGAAATGCGCATAGCAATGAGCCTTGTTGCTAAACTCCCCGTCATAATGGCAGCGGCATATCAGGTCAAGAAACGCGTTTTTGACAACGAAAGCATGATAATGCATCCCATAAACTACGAGGAAAACACGGCTCAGTGCATCCTTTCGCTGCTGCGCCCCGACAGGCAGTATTCCAAGGACGAGGCACAGATGCTCGACAGGCTGCTCATGCTGCAAGCCGAGCACGGCGGCGGAAACAATTCCACTTTTACCTGCCGCGTGTTGACTTCATCGGGAACGGATCCATATTCCGCTTACTCATCTGCTATATGCTCGCTCAAAGGTCCGCGCCACGGCGGTGCGAACCTGCAGGTCATAAATATGCTCGATAACTTCAAGGCAAACATCAGAAACTGGGAGGACGAAGGCGAGGTCGCCGATTATATGCGCAAAACTATCCGTAAAGAGACCAACGACGGTTCAGGTCTTATTTACGGAATGGGTCATGCTGTGTACACTATCTCTGATCCCCGCGCCGTGATACTCAAGAAAAAGGCGTTTGAGCTCGCAAAGGGCAAGGAGATAGAGGCTGAGTTCCGACTCCTCGAAACGATCGAGAGACTCACTCCCGAGATCTTCAAGGAGGTCAAGGGCAGCGCCAAGACAATGTGCGCAAACGTCGATATGTATTCGGGACTTGTTTACAGAATGCTGAGGATCCCCGATGAGCTTTTCACTCCGCTTTTTGCCATTGCGCGCATATCAGGCTGGGCTGCTCACAGAATGGAAGAGATCCTCACCAGCAGCAGGATAATCCGTCCTGCTTATAAGGCTATAGCTAAGGAAAAGGAATACATAAAACTATCCGAAAGAAAATAACTGTTTATTATGAGATTTTCAAAAATATTGCCGGCGGCTTCAGCTCTGGTCATGCTAACGGGCTGCACCTTCGGCGCAAGCATAGATACTCTCATGGCTCCGCCGAAGCTTAGCGTCGAGCAGGAACAGATATACAGCGCGCTTACCGACGCAGCAGGTACGTCTATCAGCCTTAAATACCCGAAGTCGGGCAAATACCTCTCTGCTTTCATCGTTGAGGATATCGACGGCGACGGCGGAAACGAGGCTGTGGTATTCTATGAAAAATCCAGCCTTACCGTAGAAGAAAACACCCTGCGTATCAACATACTCGACAGGGACGGCGGCAAATGGCGATCGGTATGCGATACCCCCGCCGAGGGCGCAGAGATAGAAAAGGTGATGATATCAAGACTCGGCTCTAACGACCGCGTCAACCTCATCATCGGAAGCAGTCTCATCAACCGCTCGGAAAAGAATGTATCCATGTACGAATATTCCGACGGCTCGATAGAACAGACCTTCTCGTCATCATATTCCTTCTTTGACGTTACTGACCTCGACAGCGATGATGAAAACGAATTCCTTCTGCTCATGGGCTCAGCCACAGGCTCGCCTGCACAGGCTGAAGCATATAAGCTCGATGAGGATGGAATTTACCATAAGTACAGCCGCGAGCTCAGCGGGAGCTTCACTGAATTCGACAGCATAAACTATGGTGAGATAGCCGGCGGCAGGACAGGTCTTTACATAGACGCTGTATCCGGTACCGGCTTTATTCAGACTGATATCGTCTATATGGACAGCTCGGGGCTCAACAAGGTGTTTGAGACCGCTGAAGAGTCACTTTCTACTGTCAGACCTGCAGGCTGCTCCTCGTTCGATGTTGACGGAGACGGTATCCCCGAGATACCTGTACAGACTATATCGCCCGGATACGAGGACGTTTCCGAGGGCGAACAAATGAAGATTACCAACTGGCTGTGCATCAACGAGGATAACAAGCTTGAGCAGAAGTACTCATCATACTACAGCATAAACGACGGGTATATATTTATTTTCCCCGAACGGTGGAAGGATAAGGTCACAGTCAAGCGTGATTCCGTCAACGATGAGATAGTCTTCTGCGAGTACAGCAGCGGCGAAACGGGAAGAGAGCTGATACGCATATGCTGTACGCAGGACTCCCCCTCAAAGGACGACAGGTTATCGGGCGGATATATGCTCCTGCGCACTAAGGGAGAATCGGCATATCTCGCCTTTATTCCGCAGAATGCAGCGGCGTATGACGACGGACTTTCAGTCACCGCGGGAGATGCGGCTGTCGGCTTCAGGTTCAAGGAATAGGCGCACAGCCCGCACCGCCGAGGCGGATATTATTTATCTGAGGCGTTGCGCAAAATGATAATAAACACAGGCGCACGGATAAGCAATGCCCCGAATCTTGGCTTTGGCTGGCAATACTGTTAACAGCTGTGCGCTCTGCGATCTGACGCCTAAAACCTAATATTTAACACTTAAACAAGCAAAGGAGTTGAATCAATATGAAACGCATTCTTATCTGTGAGGACGAGGATACTATCCGCGAATTCGTCGTGATAAACTTAAAGCGTGCAGGCTACGACGTGGTCGATGTTGACTGCGGCGAGACTGCTCTCAAGACCTTCGAGGCGGAGCACGGCAACTTCGACATAGTACTGCTTGACATCATGATGCCGGGCATCGACGGCTTCACGGTCTGCAAAAAAATACGCGAAAAGAGCTCTACTATCGGCATCATCATGCTCACGGCAAGAACTCAGGAAATGGACAAGGTAAGCGGACTGATGATAGGTGCGGACGACTATATTACAAAGCCGTTTTCGCCGTCTGAGCTTACTGCCCGCGTTGACGCTATCTACCGCAGAGTATGTATGAGCTTCATCAAGAACGAAAAGCAGTCCGTAATAGAATCCGGACCTTTCGTGCTCAATCTCAAAAGCCGTACAGTCACTAAGGACGGCACTCAGATAGAGCTTACTCAGGTAGAGTATCAGATACTCGAGTTCTTCATGAACAATAAAAACACCGCTCTCGACCGCGCAAGCATACTAAACCACATCTGGGGCGAAAGCTACTACGGTGATGACAAGATAGTAGATGTAAATATCAGAAGAATACGCATGAAGATAGAAGAAGAGCCTTCAAACCCCAAGTATATCATCACTATATGGGGCTATGGCTATAAGTGGAATGACGTTCAGTAATGGCTAAAAGAAGTATTACAAAGCGCTGGGTGTTCAACAATCTCGGCGTAGTGATCCTGTCGCTTCTGGTCATAGATATGGCTATAATATATGCCATTCAGACATATTTCTACAGCTCGGCAAAGCAGTATCTGGCCTCGAAGCTCAATGCCGTCACCAGCGTCCTGAGCATACACTCTCAGGACAGCTCTGCAAATTTTTCCGCAGAAATGAGAAATATGCTTGAGACCTTCAACGAAAAGGACAAGATCGAGCTTATGGCGATAAACTCAAAGGGCAGGGTCGTTCTCACATCATCGGGCTTTACACCTGACGAAAACGACCTCATGCCTGACTATGAGGAGGCTATGTCCGCAGATACCGAGGGTTCATATATAGGCAGACTCCCCGGAGGCGAAAAGATACTTGCCGTTTCTGTGCCGATATCCTCTATGAACAGCGAATACAATTCCGTGCGTATGGTCACCTCGCTCACCGAGATAGATAATACCATAAAGACCTATACTGCCGCAGTGACTATAGTCTGCGTTATCATAATACTGATAATCGTCATAACGGGACTGTATTTTGCAAGCTCCATTGTAAGACCGATCCGCCAGATAAGCGGTATCGCGCGAAAATTCGCAATGGGTGACTTCTCCGTTCGTATTGAAAACAACAGTAACGACGAGATAGGCGACCTCTGTACCGCTATAAATCACATGGCTGATGAGCTTTCAAATGCCGAAGCTATGAAGAACGAGTTTATCTCATCTGTTTCTCACGAGCTGAGAACTCCTCTTACGGCGATAAAGGGCTGGGCTGAAACGCTTATGATAGACGGAGGCGGAAGTCCCGATACCATGAAAAAGGGCGTAGGCGTTATCGTGAACGAGACCGAACGACTTTCGCAGATGGTAGAGGAGCTCCTTGACTTTTCGCGTATGCAGAATGGTCATTTCACACTCCGGAACGCGAATATGGATATCCTCGCAGAGCTCGGTGACGCGGTGCTGATATATAGCGACAAGGCACGCCGCGAGAGCAAGGAGATAATCTACTCCGAGCCCGAAATGCTGCCGTTTGTATACGGCGACAAGAACCGTATACGTCAGGTTTTCATCAATATCATCGACAACGCCGTGAAGTACTCCTCCGCGGGCGATACCGTAACAATAAAAGCGTATGAAGAGGGCGGAAAGGTGATTGTTTCAGTCACCGATACAGGAGTTGGTATAAAGAAGTCCGACCTTTCAAAAGTAAAGACTAAATTCTATAAAGCAAACCATACCCGCCGCGGCTCGGGAATAGGTCTTGCCGTAGCGGACGAGATAGTCACCATGCACGGCGGAACTATGGACATCACGAGCGAGGGCGAGGGACTCGGCACAACGGTCACGATAACTCTCCCGACTGTCGAACAATGACCTGTAGGGGCTGCCCTACGGCTGCAAAAAAGAGGTAATTAATGAGCAATAAGAAAAATAACTCGCAGTGCTGCGAGAAATTCAAATCAAAAATTGGCGGACAGGCGCTCATCGAGGGCATTATGATGCTCGGCCCCGACAAGGGAGCTATGGCGTGCCGCCTCCCCGACGGTTCGATAGACCTTGAAACATGGACGGAAAACAACGGAAAGACCGCCCCGTGGTACAAGAAAACTCCTCTCGTCAGAGGCTGCGTAAACTTCGTGATATCGCTCGTAAAGGGCTATAAATACATGATGAAGTCAGCCGAGAAGCAATTCACTGAGGAAGAAAAGGAGGAGAGCGGTTCAGCACTGTATCAGATATCAATGTACGTCGGAGTCGTCCTCGGCATTATCCTCGCGGTGGGGCTTTTCGTGTTCCTGCCAAAATTCCTCGTAGGACTAATGCCCTCCGTCAAGAGCTACAGGATACTGCGCTCGATAGTTGAGGGCGTGGTGAAAATAGCAATATTTGTTCTTTATATGTACCTTATAAGTCTCACTAAGGACATAAAGCGCCAATATATGTACCACGGTGCAGAGCACAAGACCATAGCCTGCCACGAGGCTGAGCTTCCGCTTACGGTCGAAAATGTCCGCACGCAGACGCGCTTTCACAAACGCTGCGGAACGAGCTTCATCTTCATCGTGCTGTTGGTGAGCATTTTCGTGATGTGTTTCGTGCCGTTCACTGTGACATGGCAGAGGATAGTCGCCTCGCTGGTGCTTCTGCCGCTCGTTGTAGGCATATCTTATGAGTGCATACGCCTCGCGGGAAACAATGACAATTTATTTACGAGAATACTTTCAGCCCCCGGGCTTACAATGCAAAGGATCACCACCAAGGAGCCCGACGACAGCATGATAGAAGTAGCTATTGCCGCTCTTACCGAATGCATACCCGCTGATAAAGCTGATGATAAATGGTGAGTATGACAAGAAGCGAGCTTTATAACGCCTGCAAGGAAATGCTCGACAGATCGGGCATTGACGACTCGCAGTTTGATGTGATGTGCATTTTTCAGGACGTGTTCGGCGGCAAAAATCCCCTTTTCCGCCCGCAGGAGCCCGTTCCCGAGGACTCTCGGGAACGTATAATGAGCCTCACAGAGCGGCGCAGCGAAGGCTATCCGCTGCAATATCTGCTCGGAGAGTGGGAGTTCTACGGATATCCGTTCAAGGTCGGAGAGGGCGTTTTGATACCGCGTCCGGATACCGAGACCCTTATTGAACAGATACTTGACTATTGCCGCAAAAACGGCATACAGTCCCCGAAAATAGCCGACCTATGCTCCGGCAGCGGCTGCATAGCGATAACGCTGAAAAAAGAACTCCCGAACGCACAGGTCACAGCGGTGGAGATATCCCCGCAGGCTCTGGAGTACCTGCGTGAGAATGTGCGGCTGAACGACACGGGCATAAGCATTGTCACGGGAGATGTACTCAGCAATGAACTCTGCCGCAGCCTCGGAAGCTTCGATATTATCGTAAGTAACCCCCCCTACCTTACGGGAGAGGATATGCGCGAGCTGCAAAAGGAAGTCTCCTGCGAGCCTGCACTTGCGCTATTTGGCGGAAACGACGGTCTTGGCTTTTACCGCGCTATAACGCAGCTCTGGAAAAAGCGCCTTTTGCGCGGCGGAAGGATATTCTATGAATTCGGCATGGGTCAGCACGACGCGGTTGCAGATATACTGCGTCAGAATGACTTTATTGAAATCGAACTCCGGCGTGATACCGCCGGTATCATCAGAACGGTATCCGCAATATACAGCCCCGACGATTCTCCAAAATACCGCGACAGTACTGTACAGGTGTGAGGCGCGTATAGATTCCGGGAATCAGGTATTTTAAGCTCGTTTCCTCGGGCAGAGAGCAAATAAAAGCTTTGTAAATATTCCGGCGCGAAATGTGACTAAAAGGGTCGGCGCGCGCGCGCGGAGATTCGGAGGCAGCGCCTTTGACGGATCACAGGGCAGAGCACTGTAAAATCAACATAAAAATAATTTACATATAACGGAGGAAAAACAATGGCAAAGAAGGAACTCGCAAAAAAAGCAGCCGTCGTAAGGGCAACTACCCAAGAGGATAAAAAAACTGCTCTTGACGGAGCTTTAAAGCAGATAGAGAAGAAATACGGCGCGGGTGCTGTAATGCGTCTGGGTCAGACAAAAACTCTCAATGTCGATTTTATCCCCACCGGCTCGATGACGCTTGATATGGCGCTCGGTATAGGCGGTGTTCCGAGGGGAAGGATAGTCGAGGTATACGGTCCGGAGAGCTCCGGTAAAACTACGGTCGCGCTCTCGATAGTCGCTCAGGCTCAGAAGCAGGGCGGCGAGGCTGCATTTATCGACGTTGAGCACGCTCTTGATCCCGTGTATGCACAGGCTCTCGGCGTAAACATAGACAATCTTCTCGTTTCTCAGCCCGACAGCGGCGAACAGGCTCTTGAAATAGCAGAGGCTCTTATCCGTTCGGGTGCTATTGATGTTATCGTTCTTGACTCTATCGCCGCTATGACCACCAGAGCTGAGATAGACGGAGAAATGGGCGACCTCCACGTAGGACAGCTCGCAAGACTCATGTCACAAGCAATGAGAAAGCTCACCTCTGCAATATCAAAATCAAACTGTGTGGCGATCTTCATAAACCAGATACGCGAGAAGATCGGTGTTATGTACGGCAACCCGGAAACTACTCCCGGCGGACGCGCCCTCAAATTCTATTCCTCTGTGAGAATAGAGGTAAGAAAGGGCGAGGTCATCAAGTCAGGCACGGAGATCATAGGTGCAAATACACGCTGTAAAATAGTCAAGAACAAAGTAGCTCCGCCTTTCAAGGAATGTAATTTCGACCTCATGTACGGTCAGGGCATATCCCGCACAGGCGAGGTGCTTGATCTTGCTGTAGAGCTTGATATAATAAAGAAGGGCGGTTCGTGGTTCAGCTATAAGGATCAGAAACTCGGACAGGGCCGTGATAACGTCAAAGAGCTCCTCAAGAGCGACGAGGCTCTTATGAAAGAGATAGAAGAGCAGATCCTCGCACACAAGGACGAACTCAGCGCAAAGCCTCCCAAGGATAAAAAATCCGGCAAGAACGAAGAGGGCGAAGCTTCAGGAACAGCCGCATCATTTAAAGGAACAAGTTCTTCATCAGACGCTGAAAGCGACATTCTTGCCAATATCGACGAGGACTTTGAAGAGTTCACTCCTGCCGAAGAGTAATGAAGATAACCTCTGTTGCAAAATACAAGGGAACTACATATGAGGTCGTTATCGATGACGAGCGTAAGATCTATCTTCATGCGGACATAATCGCCGATTATTCGGTTTTTCCGAATACGGAGATCGACAGCGCAGCTTTGCGGAAAATAATATGGGCTTCAAACTTCCGCCGCGCATATCAGCGTGCGCTGTATTTGCTCGATTACCGCGACTACACCTATGCGGAAATGCACAAAAAACTCATCGGGACCTACAAGAGCGAGAAGCTCTGCGGCGAGGTAATGAAAAAGCTTACCGAGAACGGCTTCATAAATGATAAACGTTATGCCGAGCGTGCAGCACGCAAGTTCGTCGAGGTAAAGCGCTTCGGCTACAGGCGCGCCCTCAGAGAAATAACTATCAAGGGAATTGATAAATTCACGGCGGAGGACGCTCTTGCGCCGTATGAGGAGACTTTTGAGGAAAATCTCAGAGCGCTCCTCGAAACAAAGCACGCGCGTGACCTCACTGATAAGGACGACAGAAAGTCGATAGAAAGGGTGAAAAGCGCTCTTGTGCGTTACGGCTATGACTTCACGCAGATAAACCGCGCAGTAAAAGAATATTTCGAGGATAATTATGAGGAGGACGACTGACAAATGGCGATAAAGGTTGGAATGGTATCGCTTGGCTGCTCGAAGAATCTGGTCGATTCCGAGCGAATGCTCTATAAGCTCAGATGCCACGGCTATAAGCTCGTGACCGAGCCCGGACTTGCCGATATAGCGATAGTCAATACCTGCGGCTTTATAAAGTCCGCAAAGGAGGAGGCTATCGAGACCATACTTGAGCTGGGCAAGCTCAAAAACGACGGTACACTCAAAAAAATAATAGTAACAGGCTGCCTTGCGGAACGCTACAAAGAGGAAACTGCCGAGCTTTTCCCCGAGGCGGACGCCGTTGTGGGAATTGGCAACACACGCGATATCGTCGATATCCTCGACCACGTCCTCTCAGGCGAAAGGTACGTCTGCTTCGCGCCGAAGCTCGACGCGGAGCTCAGCGGCGACAGGATAGTTTCGACCCTGCCGTTCTTCACGTACCTCAAAATAGCCGAGGGCTGCTCCAACTGCTGTACCTATTGTGCAATACCGATGATACGGGGGAAATTCCGCAGTGTGCCTATGGAGGACGTACTGAAGGAGGCACGCTTCCTCGCAGAGAACGGAGTCACTGAGCTCGTTGTGATAGCGCAGGACACCGCCCTTTACGGAAAGGATCTCTATGGCGAGCCGAAGCTGCCCGAGCTTCTGACGGAGCTGTGCAAAATAGATGGCATTAAATGGATACGCACGCTCTACTGCTACCCCGAGCGCATAACCGACGAGCTGCTTGACGTTATCGCACGTGAAGAAAAGCTCGTGAAATACCTCGAGATACCGATACAGCACTGCAACGGTGATATACTAAAGCGCATGAACCGCTGGGGCGACGCGGAAAAGCTCGAAGCGCTGTTTGCGAAGATACGCGAGCGCATGCCGGGAGTCATACTCCGAACGACCCTTATCACAGGCTTTCCCGGCGAAACTGAGAAGCAGTTCAATGAACTGGCAGAGTTCGTACAGAAAATCCGCTTCGATAGACTCGGCTGCTTTGCATATTCCCGCGAGGAAGGAACTCCCGCTTACAGCTTCCCCAATCAGATAGATGAGGAAACGGCTGCCCACCGCGCCGACATCATAATGCAGCAGCAAATGCTCATAAGCTGTGAGAATAACGAAAAGCTCCTCGGAGCCGAGCTCGAAGCCGTAGTCGAGGGCTTTGACAAATTCGGCGAGTGCTGGTTCGGAAGGACTCCGCTCGACGCCCCCGATATCGACGGAAAGGTCTTCTTCTCATCGGAAAAACCGCTTGAAATAGGAGAATACGTTAAAATAAGAATTACAGATACTCTTGATTATGATCTGATTGGAGAGGTGATATCTTAATGAATCTGCCAAATAAGCTTACGCTTCTGAGGGTGATCCTTATTCCGTTTTTTCTGCTCTGTATGTACTGGGACTTCCCTCTTCACTATGGTGCAGCGCTCATAATTTTCGCCGCAGCTTCGATAACCGACGCTCTTGACGGAAATATTGCCCGAAAGCGTAACCTTGTCACAAATTTCGGCAAATTTCTCGATCCGCTCGCGGACAAGGTGCTCGTCCTGTCGGCACTGACGGTCTTTGTGGAAATGCCCGAGGTGAAAATGGGCGCAGTGCCGCTCATCATTATATTTGCAAGAGAATTTATGGTCTCGGGACTAAGACTCCTCGCCGCCGACAGCGGAATAGTAGTCGCCGCAGGTATATGGGGAAAACTCAAAACAGCGTTCACAATGGTGACCATAGTAGCAATACTGTTCTGGCTTTGCCTCTGCCTTGACTTCAGCTTTGGCTTCCCAAAAGCTTTTGTAAATGCCGTAGATAAAGCAGTTATCCCCGCTTTGATATGGATATCGACGATCCTTACAGTTATATCCGGAGCCGTTTATCTCAAGGGTTACTGGCATCTTATCGACTCTGACAAATAGAAAGGAGTAAAATATGAAACACTGTGCAGGACAGATAAAATATCTTGTCGCCATCAAAGAGCTTGCCGATAGCGAAGAAAATGTCCGCTGCGTAAGCATATCACGTCATCTTGGAGTATCAAGACCCAGCGTAAGCAAAATGCTTCGATGTCTTGCAAACTGCGGCTATGTTCAGGAGGATTTCTGCAACAGCGTTGTGCTTACTCCCGAAGGAAAAAGAGCCGTTGACGAGATATTCGCGTGCTTTAACGAGGTATATACATTTTTCCATAATTTTCTCAAGCTTCCACATGATGAAGCTCACGCTCAGGCGATAACGTTCATTACCGACTTTCCGCAGGATACCTGCGAACGCCTGAAAAGTATCGTGAAGAAAACAATAAAAAAGAAGCATTCATAGAGAAAAGGGCGGAATATTCCGCCCTTTTTATATTACTTTTCGTAAAATATGACCTTTCCCGGGTTATCTGCATTATCAACGGTGTCATGAAGCTTTGTGAAGAGCTCGTTATACCTGAACGGACGCGCGATATACTTCACAGCCCCTGTTCGGAGCGAGACCGGTATCCGGGTTTCCTCAAATTCGATAGGCGTATTGTTCTGCACAATGATCCTCTCCGCAAGAGCTTCTACATCAGAAGCATCTGTAAGACCTGTTATCATCGCAAACTCGTCTCCCCCAATCCGAAATACAGCCATGTCATCGCCCGCTGCTTCATCAATGCGACGGTAAGCCTCAAGTATAACAGCATCACCTGCTTTGCTTCCATAATTTTCGTTTATCGGCATAAGACTGCAAACATCAAAGCAAAGCACATAAGTGTCTGCCTTAGAACGTAAAAAATCGTAAAGCTCTGATAGATCTACTTTTCTGCTCATATGAATACCTCCTGTAAAATCGTTTTCGCTATTTGCTATAAATGACGGAAAAAAATCAGCGTTCCGCCATTTTTCCCTGAATTTAGACGGTGATATACCCCACATCCTTGTGAAGGCTCGTGTAAACACCTCCGGTGAATTGTACTGATATCTGAAAGCGACATCGATAATATTAATATTGCCTTTGAGTATATCCTTTGCGCTGCACGCAAGCCGCCGCTTGGATATGTATGTTTTAATGCTCGTGTGAGTACAGTAGCGCCACGTTTTCTGCAATGTAGAAAGCGAACAGCAGCATGCATCAGCAATATCCTGCTGAGATATCTCGCTGCATAAATTCGTTTCGATAAATTCAAGAGCATCTGTAAATATGTAGAAGTTTTTCATTAATATGCTCCTTTCACCGGATCTTAACGGGAAGCTTCCTTGCAATATTATAATACCATAAAAAAATGAATTTGTCTTGACATTTTGAGTAAATTTTTCTGCAGCCACACATAGCTTTTTGCAAATTTCGCTTGACATTTTTTCATCACCATAGTATAATATAATAGTGGTAGTAAAACCGGATATGCTTGTACGGCACAGTTATAGTGCAGCTCATTTGCTGTGCGGATGACCACTACTATCGACAGATAAGGGGTGTGCGCAGGTCTCGGACTGATTATAAAGCGACAGCCAGTGCAGCACCTTACAAATTCAAAATTTAATAATGCTTGTGTAGCACAGCTGGTAGTGCAGCGCATTTGCTGAGCAGACGACCGCTGCCGGTGGCAGATAAAGGGAGTTTGCGAAGGGAAGAAATATGGAGTAATGCGAGCGGAAGCGAACAGTACGACTTATTTCTGACCGGACATGAGCAGGTCGCATAGTGATTTTAAAGAAACAGCCGTGCAGACCTTACAAAAAATTTAATAATTAACGCTGGAATAGCTCAGTTGGTAGAGCAGCGCATTCGTAATGCGCAGGTCTCGGACTGA
>R05__coassemble_45_pt1 | contig 65342 bp, 56 predicted proteins | sample R05__metabat2_low_PE_032 | metagenome-assembled genome bin R05
AAAACTATACTTTTGCATTGCAGCTTTTTTATGATGTTAACGTCCTCCTTCAGATCGAGCGTTCCGGCGCTTGTCGAGGCATAGACGTGACCGGAATTGTGGTCTACGCTGACGTACACATCGCCGCCTTTACTGAGTGAATCGGCGAACGCACGCTCCTCGATGACCTCGATGCACTTGCCGTGCGGCGTGACTACAGGCTTCGAGCGCTTGCCGGTGACGTTGACGTAGCCGGTGATGTTCACGCTGTCTGCTCTTACTTCAATACGCATTTTATCAGCTCCTTTCTGTGAATGGGTATAAAAATAGCACCTTGCGGTGCTGTTTAACGGTATTTAGGCATAAGTAAACCGCCTTATGCAAGCGGTTTTATGCCAAGTATATTTTCTGTTTCAAAACGTGTGATTTCGGAAGTTCCTGCATCTGGGTTCTTTTCTATAAAAGCTAAAAGCATTCCTGCCTTTTCAGGATTATTATCAACAACTCTTAAACTGCCTGTTACAAAATCAGGATATGTGTCACTAACTTTTTCTAATGCTTTTTTTAGCTTTGATATAGTCCTATTCATATATTAATCCTCCAAAATACGATAAATATTATAGTCTCCTCTTCCATGATTTTCAAAAAGATATGTTTTGTTCGTAAAAGTTATATGACAGAATTCATTTCCTTCATAATACTTTTCATAACGCAGACCTACCTGATCCATAAACGCAGCATATTCCTTTTTATCATCAATATGTACTTCTGGATATTTGAACGGAACTCCGTTTGAATCAAGTTTAACATCATTTTCTGATTTTGTCAAGTCTGATTTTCCAGAAGAACCGCCGTTACTAAACAGTCGTTTTGAAGCGCTTACAGAGCGTCCACCGCCGGGCATACCGTCACTGATACTGCCGTACAGAAAAAATATATCTCAATGGCTATAAATATCAAAACCTAAGATAGAACTTGCCAAAAACTCCCTTTCCATAATGGAAAGGGAGTTTTTTGGCTTTTATCTCATACATCAAGCATAGCTTCACCGTCAGAAGAACAATACACATTGACTGTATCACCCTTCCGGAGCTTAGGTTCATCTCCTATAAATGGTCTTGAGAGGATAGTTTCGTCATTCCCGGAAGAAGGATCGCGATACTCTACAAGCAGGCGATATATCCGATGTCTGTATTTTGTGTAGAAATTGAACTGTGCAGGGTGCTCCTTGATAAAAAGCTTTTCAAAGGTCTTTACTTCCGTTATTTTCCCGTCAACGGAAGGACCGGAAAGAAGCTCTTTGCGCTTATCGAATTTGCTTTTATTTTTTGCATTTGCAATAATATCCACTAAGATAAGCAGTATAACAAGCACAGCTGCAACTATTATAAAATATTTGAGATCAACGAGTTCGGCTCCCGCACCGATAAGAGCTGCGGTTATGATACCCGCCATAAAAATTATCATGACAGCCAGAATAGTTCCGGCTCTGCTTTTTTCGAGTTCGCTGTATATATCTTTTTTCATAATTACTCCGTTGCAAAAGCACAGTGCCGCTGGGAAAATACCTCAGCGGCTTTACTGTAGCTTGATATCCAGAACTTATTCTTCGTTCTTCTTTTTTACTCTTGCCAAAGCGGCAGCCGCAGCGATTGCAAATATCATACCGGCTGCTGCCTTAATACCGATATCACCGGTCTTCGGTGAATTAGCACTGCTGCTCTTGGATGCAGCGGCAGAAGTTGTTGTTGTTGTTGTAACAACTGTTGTTTCGGAAGAAGCTGTTGTAGTTGTTGTTGTAGTTGTTGTTTCAACGGTGGTAGTAGTTGCAGCTGTCTCTTCGTCCGCATTGGCTGTATCGTCAGTTTCTGCATCAGTATCAGTAACATCATATACTGTGAGATCACTGTCGTCAGTATTTTCAGGCTCTTCATCTGCCTTATATACTGCAACTATCGCAGCATTGTTTGTATCCGTTATCTCATCGCTGAGCGTCTCGGCATTGATGAAGAAGTACTTTGCGCCATTCTCATTGAACTCTATGTCGCTGAGATTTATCTGCTCGAGGAGGAGGTAATCCTCTTCATTTGTGATAACGCCTGCGTTCTTCATATCTATCTGGAGACCATCTGCTGAATCTTCCCTTATCTTTATGGCAGCCTCAGCAGGAGTTTCGGTAAGGTTTGATGCCTTTATCGCAAGGATAACCTGATCTCCTACATAGTAAGACTCGACCTCTAAAGCGATGTCAGGCTTTCCTACTGTTACAACATCTGTAACTGTGTAAACACCGTCTGTCAGAGTAAGGGTATAATCAGTTACCTCAGCTATGCCTGTTGTATCAACAGGATAGTCAAGTGTGAGCGACTGACCGGGCGCAAGCGAGATAGCCTCTGTTGTGCTGATAAGAGTATCTGCACCGTTTGAAAGCTCAACGCTTACGGAATCTATAGTTCTTGTTTCATTGTTTGTGATGTTGAGCATTACAGACTGCTCGCCTGTCTCGGTATCTGTGATGAGCTCAGCAAAATTCAGTACTATGCTCTCATTCTTATCAGGCTCGATGTAAACAAGAGATGTATTCTTATCTGCGTCTCTGCCGTTCATAACAACTGAATAAGCTCCGTCAACACTGGAAGCACTGTAATTGTAAATGTCGAAGCCCTCGGGAGTTGTAAGCTCGATAGCCTTGCTCCATACGCCGTTCTCATTAACTGAGAGGTAGAATGTAGTGCCGTCAGCGAAGATGATGCTTGAACCATCATCAGCAAAGGTGAATGCACCTGTGAGAGTATTGAGCTCTCCTGCTTCTGCTGTCAGAGCGTCATCATAAGGTGTGCAGCTGTAAAGCTCACCGGAACCTGCACAGTAGATCTTTCCGTTGTTGAAGGTAACTCCGGTAATTATATCGCTTTCGCTGCTTATCGTTCTGTCAGTGCCGTCTGCAATGACGTGAAGTTCATTTACAGAACCGTCATTGATATCGGTAGAGATGTATGCAGCACAGAGCTTTCCGTCTGTATACGACGCTGTAAGCTCAGAGATGTACTTATCTGTTTCGCCGAGCACATAAGGAGCGCTCCACTGACCGTCAACAAGATCAGAAGCCATGATAGTGCTTACAGAACCGGCAAGGTCAAATATGTCGCCGCCGTTCTTTACCCATACTGCTGTGAGCTTATCACCGTCAGATACGAGCTCGGGAAGCATATCAAAAGTATCATCATCGAGTACGCAGCTGATGCTGTCAAACTCTGTACCGTTCCATACTGCTGTAAAGATATCAACAGAAGCTGCTGCATCAGAGGCTGCATTCATTACATCATCATTCTCGATAACAGCATTCTGCTTCTGCCAGATAAGGTAAATATCATCATCTATTGCTGTGAGTTCGGCATTGAGATCAGCTCCGTCAGACTCGCAAACGAGCTGAGGCTCGGACCATACGCCGTTGCTGTAGTAAGAAGCCATAAGCTTTGTGCTGTTCATGATATCAGCATCGGGATCGGTAGTCTGCCATACCATTACCTTATTTCCGCCCGCTTCTGCGATAACAGGTACTGTTGTAGGAAGCAGACTACTCATAAGAACATTCAGCTGACTGCTGTCAACGCTGCCGTTCCAATCAGAGCTGTTTGCAAGGTAGCTCTGGTTTAGGAATTCGTAAGAGATCTCCTCATCCTCATCAGCATATCTCTTGGGGAGATTTCCGTTACGAGGCCAGAGTCTCCATGTCTTTGACGCAAAGTCATATTGGAAGTCGATCACAAACAGAAGTGAAGCTTCAACGAATGCGTGAAGAGTGAAGTCACCTGTAAAGTCAGGAGCAACACCTATCTCAAATTCTGCTCCGCCGCCTGCTCCTACCGAGCAAACACCGTTGAGTCCGACTCCGGCACTTATGCTTCCGCCGACAGTAAGAGTTACTTCTCCCTGGTAGGATACTCCGCCGCCGCTCTTGAATGTCATACCGCTAAGCACCTCAAGTCCGGCTTCGCCCTTTACAGTGAGGTATATCGGTATAACTGCAAGCATGAACTGCTGAGTATGTGAAGCCTCGCCTTCGATAGTTATAGCGATTCCGCCGCCCTGAGAAATAATATTACTATTTGCATCATAAACTATCTCGTAATATCCCATAGCGTTTACATCAACGCCCTTATCGGTTATGAGAGGCTTGATATCGTGTGTAGCGCCGAGGAACTTATTATCCTTGACCTTCTGATTTATCTTTTCGCAAAGGCTTTCTGCCAGATTGGAAGCCTTATCTACATCTTCCATATAAGAATCAAGAAGGCTCTTCATGTAGTTATAGTTTTCCTTATCCTTCTTAGCCTTGTTGTAATCGTCAACGCTTCCTGCCTCTACACCTATCATCATTCTGATAGTGTAAGTACCGGCTTCGTCATCGCCTTCACCGGATACTGAAACAGGAATAGGTCCGAGGTCGATCTCGAAGTCGTCTCCTACGAGAGATTCAACATCGTCGCTTCCGGTGCTTGCCGACTGGCTCGGGATTATCTCAACGTCATCGTCAAACTGGCTTGGATCAATAGCCGGAGCCTCGGGAGTATTCTTCTTTATAACTATATTGAGCTTTCTGATATTTGAAATTGTTCCGTCAGCGCTCTTGAGAACGAGATATACACTCTTTTCGGGCTTGAGCTTCATACCGGGAGCAAATGAGAAATTGCCGGTCGTGCTCTTGAGCCTTACTCCGTCGTTACCATACTGAACAAGCTCGTATGTTCCGGGAGTATGACCGTTCCAGTCAGCAATAACCTTTATTTTGCAGGTATCGTTCTCGTTTTCATTATAGTAGACCGTCTTGGTGAAAAGGTCCTTATCCTTGATGGTTTCTGTAGCCATTACTGCATAAGGCTTTCCGTTGGAATCATCATTCTGAAGGTAGAAAACATGAATGCGGCGCTTTTTGGGAGTGTACATTGTTGCTGTGGTAAGATATCCGTCAGCTGAAACAATTACAGTCTCCTTTGAGCTTCTGCCGTCTATAGAAATGAGCCCTGATTCGTCTGTTACGAACACATCATCACCTATCTGTACCTGAGCGCCTGCGATCGGCTCCTTGGTATCAGCAGAGTTTACAATGATATGATGTTTATTGACACTGAGACGATAGTCTCTCAGCTGCTCTACGGAATCTCCGTCAAGATCGCTGACTCTTATAGCATAGAGGAAAAGATCATCGAGGATCCTTTTTGCATAGTTATCACGATATGAGTATGAATGCTCGTATGTAAGTCCAGAAGCAATAACTCTTCCGTTGCCGAGAGGATACTCAACAAGTGTAGGATTATCGGTATTGGTCGCACGAACAAGTACGTTCGCACCTGCCGGAAGGGTAGCCTCGTTGAATTCCGAGTGGCTGCAGTAGTTGGAATACCACATCGAATTTTCCCTGCCCTCTACAGCTGCACCGTTTCCGTCGGTAAGCTCGGCAGTGATTATAGGATGAGTCATATCAGCAACATAGTTGTAATATGAAAAGTCTCGGATCTTCTCAACGTTTCCGGGAAGTTCGCCTGTAAGACTTCCGTCTGCCCAGCCCCCGTCAGAAGCGCCGAAAATTATAACGCCTCCGAGCGAAGCATAGATCTCCATATAGTCCTTGAAGTCGAGGTAATTGTTGTAGGTAGAAAAAGACTGATCGTTTGCAAAAATTACAACAGCATAATCCTCAAGCTCAACATCGAGGAACTGGCTTGTTGTGACTTTCTGATACTCAACGCCGATACTATCCAGTATCTCGGTATTCGCATTTGAATCCCACGGAAGATTATCCTGAATAAGCAGGACCTTCTTTTCAGAAGCTGCATCTTCGGCGTGAATGGTTGACCACGGCACAAGCTGAACCTGAGCAGTAAGCATAAGAGCTGCTGCCGAAGCTGCTGCCGTAATACGTTTGAAGAAATCCTTCATCAACATATTTTCCTTTCTTCAGGCATTATGAATAACCACTAACGTTAAGTAAAAAGATCATTCAAGTAATACCCATTATAAATTTACTTCGGCAGCCGATATCTGAGGATTTGATTTGTACATCAAACAATTGCCTTTATATGGTTGCCAAATGCATTTACATTATACCACTCAATCGGCGGCATGTCAACGAAAATTCCCCAATTTCAAGCCGAATATACCATATTCACAAATACAGCCCCTCTCAGTCGAAATTATTGTCGATATATAACAAACCGTAATATACAGAGAGTTTTATACAAAAATAAAGCGCCGGATAGTTTCATTTCGGTCAGCTATCCGACGCTCGCTTGTGCATCATCTTTTATCTTTTATTATCCACTTGCTGCAAAAATAGGTTATCAGGAAATATCCGCCGTATATCACCAGAAGTATCGAAGCTGTAAAAATCATAGAGCCCACAAAGCCCTTTGCAATGAAGAAGCTAAGTATCTTCCTCGCACTCCTCATACCGAATGCCGTATGCACTATCGCCAGCATCATAGGCAGCAGAAAAAACAACCCTGTCTGGCGGAACAGTGATTTCGATATATCCGACTCGTCCGCCCCTATTTTTCTCAGTATCGTGTATCTTCCCATACTGTCCACACTTTCCGAGAGCTGCTTGAGAGCAAGCACTGCTCCGCAGGTTATCAGAAAAACTATTCCCAGATACAGTGCAAGGAACGTTGCTATCGCACCGATACCGATAGTCTCATCGGCAAGCTGGAACTTCGTCAGCATTCCGGCATAAATGTCCGGATTTTCCTCGTCGTACATGAGCTGAGCTTTTTCCTCTTCAGTAAGATCGACCCTGAGAGTGTAATCATATTCCTTGAATATATCATTGTACAGTGAGAGGAATTCCTCCTCCTTTTCGCGGCGCTGTTTGGGAGTTGAAGCGTCGTACCACGCCCAGAAGTGTTCCCACTTGACAGCCATGCCGGCGGCGACGCTGTCCGGAACGACGACTGCACAGCTGTTCACGCGCTCTATCGAGCCGATCACAAAATCGTCCTTGCACTTATCGTATGCCGGCTTGAGCGTGTGACCATTCACAGTAACCTCAAAGCCGCCGGACATGGACTTATCAAAGAACGGCATGAGCTTTGGCATATTACAGAGGATCACGTATTCGTCCTCACCGAGCGATATCAGGCGGTCTTTCCTGCCGCGGAATTCATTCATCGCGTTTATATCGCTCACGGTGTAGACCGGAGTGCCGTAAAAAGGCACCATGATATTGTATTTCAGCTCATCGATATAGGGGTCTATCTGATCCTCGACAAGCACATTTCTCAGCTTGAGATCGCTTTTATAGGTGTTTACAGAAACGCTGTCCCTGAAAAGCTCATCAAGATCGTATCCATGCTCAGCAAAGACCTCCTCGCAGGTTTGTGCGCCTGTCTCGGTATTGTTGTAGAACGATATTTCAAAGTCGCAAGGGAAGAATTCCTTCACGCCGTTGTTGAGAGTCTTTCTCGCCGAGAACGCCACCGACAGCAGGCATATCGTTGCAAAGAGCATTATACAAATTACAGTCATCGACATGACCATCGTGTTCACTCTGCTGGCTATCTGTCGAAACGTAAAGGGATTCAGTCCGCGGTAATAGAACTTCTTCATCTTCATCGCCATTCGCAGGGCAAGTCCTGATACCGACCAGAAGAACAGGAACGTTCCCGCCGACATCAGCACGAGATACATGAGCATCTTTCTGCCTGTGAGGTCGTCGTAATTCCAGCCTATCTCATAGTAGAAAATTCCGAGAAGCACCGCAGATACCAGGAAAAGTATCACGCACAGACGCGGATCGCGCAGGCTGAGCTTTTCGGAACGCCTGCCGGACTGGATAAGGTCGATGAGCTTACAGCGTCCGATATTTATGCTGTTGAACAGCATAACGACAATGTACGTTATACTGAAATAAATTATAGTCTTTACAATAGCATCACCTGATACTGTGAAGCTGTATGAGGTCATGTCAGCTTCAAAAAGATCGACAACAAGCGCGCTCATAAGCTGAGAAATGCCTATGCCTGCAGCGAGTCCTGTCACGAGAGAACCTGCTCCTATAACAACGGTCTCCACGATAAGTATTGCCGATATTTTGCCTTTGCTCATGCCAAGTATCATGTATAACGCAAACTCATTGCTGCGGCGTTTCATAAGAAAACGGCTCGCATAAACGATGAGAAGACCGAGGATCACTGATACAAAGACACTGACACCGGATAGTATTTTCACCATGATATCTATCATCTCTCGGGTATCATTGTATACGTCGAGGTAGGCAGTCTGAGTCTCGATGGCATTGAAAACGTAAAACACGGAAACTCCTATAATGAGCGTAAAAAAATATATCGCATAATCGCGCAGGCTTCTGCGGATATTGCTTAGTGAAAGCTTAAAGAGCATCGCTCATGTCACCTCCCAGAAGCGTAACGACGTCAATTATCTTGTCAAAGAACTGCTTGCGCGTATCGCTGCCGCGGCTTATCTCGTTGAAGATCCTGCCGTCCTTGATGAAGATGACCCGAGAGGCATAGCTTGCGGTAAAGCTGTCGTGAGTCACCATCATTATAGTCGCGTTATGCTCGCTGTTGAGGTAATTGAAGCGCTCGAGAAGCATTTTCGCAGCCTTTGAATCAAGAGCTCCTGTAGGCTCGTCTGCAAGCACGATCTTCGGATCTGTAACTATAGCACGTGCAGAGGCGACGCGCTGCTTCTCTCCGCCCGACATCTGATATGGATATTTGCTAAGCACCTCAGTGATACCAAGCTGCGCGGCTACAGTGTTTACAGCCTTGTCAATATCACCCGCTGACATTTTTTGTATCGAAAGTGCAAGAGAAATATTCTCATAGGCAGTCAGCGTATCAAGCAGATTAAAATCCTGAAAAATGAACCCGAGCTTCTCGCGGCGGAACCTGTTTAGTTGCCTGCCCTTTAATGTTGTGATATCTGTATTTTCCAGAAATATGTGACCAGCAGTCACACGGTCTATAGTGGAGATACAATTGAGCAAAGTGGTCTTTCCGCTTCCCGAAGCTCCCATGATCGCAACAAACTCCCCCTGCTCAACGCTGAACGAAATATCATCTATCGCTTTTGTAAGGCTCGAACGGCTCCCGTAATATTTTTCTATATGCTGTATTTTCAGTAATTCCATCTCAAACAGCTCCTTTCTGTTTTCTATCATACAGCATTTTTTTATTCATGTCGCTGTTTTAACCTTACAGAATCTTACAATTTTGTAAGATTGCAGTCACCTTACAGCATGCAGATCATTATTTCCGAATGCAATACTTATCTCGGTGTGATCTCCCTGCACTGATCCTGCTGATACAGCGTGTCCCAGCTTGACGCAGAGCTTTTTTACTATATAAAGCCCCATTCCTGTGGACTTTGTGTGCGTACGTCCGTTCTCGCCTGTAAATGATTTTTCAAAGATATACGGCAGGTCACTCTCAGGAATACCGATACCGTTGTCGCGGAAATGGAGCAGTGTCTTATCCGGCAGCTCTTCGGCATAAACTGTTATCTCAGGTTTACGATCGGAGGAAAAGTATTTTATACTGTTTCCAATAAGCTGACCTATTATATATTCAAGCCACTTGCTGTCAGTCATAACGCTGACATCAAGCCCCCGGGTAATAATTGTTACACCTTTATCCTGAAGTTCTGTCCTGAATCTAAGAGCTGTATCCGAAAAAGCTCTTTTCAGTGATACAGCTTTAATGATATAATCCCTTTCGGCATTTCCGCTGCGTGCATAGTACAGGACATTCTCTATATACTCGTCAATACGCCTGAGCTGTCTTACATACTTTGTACTGCCATCATTAAGGCACATTAATTGCAGACTTGCCACAGGCAGCTTGACCTCGTGTACCCAGAGCTCGATGTATTCCCGGAATTCCTTGCTTCCCCTTCGATATTCGCCGATATTTTCAAGCATCGACTTATTTGCTGCTCTCAGCGTTTCGTAAAGCATCTGTCCGTCATAGAACGAAGGGGGATCTATCATTTCAGATATAAAATATTTTTTGTCAAGCTCATTAAGACAATTCGTCAGTTTGTCATAATAGTCCTTTCTGCGCAGGAATTCCCACAGCTCCGCCGATACTAATGCGAGAAACAATATAACACCTACGATCGCGATCATCTCAACAGATATGCGAAATGCCCGCATAAATACCATTACAAGCACCAGCGCCATCACATGGAATAAATACGCCGGCCACCGGTCTTTGATAAGATCCTTCCATTTCATTTCAGTATGTACCCCTGTTTCTTTCGTGTTTCGATAGCGTCAGGCAGTCCAAGCTCTGAGAGCTTTGCGCGCAAACGGCTGACATTGACCGAAAGGGTATTGTCATTGACGAATTCGTCATTGTCCCATAAAGCCGTCATCAATTCGTCCCGCGTAACTATTTCTCCCTGACGGTCAAGAAGAAACTGAAAAATTATCATTTCGTTCTTTGTCAGTATCTGCTCTGAAGAACCGCATATAAGCCTTCCTTTTACTGCGCTTACTGTAATATTGCGATACCTGCGCAAGGAAGCAGTTTGGGAACAGCGTTTAAGTACAGCAGATATCCTCAGCAGAAGTATAGTGGGATTGTAAGGCTTTGTGATATAGTCATCAGCTCCGTAGCTCATTGACAGCACCTCGTCCAGTTCCGATGTGCGGCTCGTCAGCATTATCACCGGAGTATCTCTTTCTTTGCGGAGCTCCTTCAGCAAAGCCTGACCATTCACACCCGGCAGGTTGATGTCAAGAAGTATCAGATCTGCATCTGAAGTCTGTATCTGATGTGATATACTATCAAAATCTGTAATGCAGACAGTATCATATCCTGAATTTTTTAAAAAAGCGCTCAGTTCCTCTCGCAAAACATTATCATCCTCGACTATCAATATCCTGTTCATAACGCCCTCTCCTGAAAGTTATATAATTGCTAAACCAATAAACCTGTGAAGAATTTATGAAGCCTGAAATCAAAAACCAAATTGAAATATATGAAAGTTTCTGCATCAGGTGGTAAAAATATGGCAGAAGTAATTTATGTCAGATCTGCCATTATAGCCATATCAAATAAAATGAACACAAAAAGAATGTTAAAGCAAAACAGAGAGCGAAAGGGGAGCCCCCTCTGGCGGAACGCGGCATAAAATTACCGAGCCCATAATTTCAGGCTCGGTAACCCACTTTTCCGTTAAGGGTAGCTGACTAATAGCTCTCTGTTTTTTCGATATTCGCATTACAAAAAACACAATGTTATGGCGAAACCATATCTAAAGAAATAAGGTTTTGTGTAATACTCCAATGGTGGAGCATAGGGGATTCGAACCCCTGACCCCCACACTGCCAGTGTGATGCGCTCCCAACTGCGCTAATGCCCCGTTAATACTAACACATTATATCACAAATTTCATGCAAAGTCAATAGAAAAACGGTATATATAATTGTTTTATTTTTATTTACAAACAAAAACGCTTACGATAACGAGCATCGTAAGCGCTTTATACTTATCTTCATAGTCTGATTTCGCGAGGATATAGTCAATCCTGAATCTTTTTGCGGTCAAACTTATTCTCATACATACGATTATCGGCTATCTTGAAGTATGCGCTGAAATCGCTTTTCCCCAACGGAACATCACAAAAGAAGCCAAGACTTAGCCCGACCTTATATCCTTTTCCGGAAGAATCATTATATCTTTCGAGATAATTAAGTATGTAATTATAGTAGCTGTCAACTATGTCATCTGTATAATCTCCGACTCCAACGATTGCATACTCGTCGCCGCCTATACGCGCACATATCTCGTTATTTATACAGCAGCTGTTGAGCGCCGTAGCAGCAGTTGCAATGGCGTTGTCACCCTCTACGTGACCGAAATTATCATTTATCAGTTTCAGCTTATCAAGATCGGCAACGATTATCAGAAGCCGCTTTTTTTCTGCTCTGGCTTTATCGAGGAGCTCCTGAGAGAATCTGTTGAATCCGCTGCGATTATATATACCTGTAAGCGAATCACGTATTGAGGTCATGGATATCTTTCTGTTCATCGCCATAAGCTCGTTGCGGACGCGCAGAAATTCGATCGAAATGCTTACATTTCTATTCCAGTGTGCAAAAACCATGCTTACCGTTCTGCGGATATCTCCGAATTTAAAAATCGAATATCCAAAGCACCTGTCCATAAAATGTACCGGAAGCATAAAATACATAGAAGGTTCAGGAGAATACTCATCCATAAACCGAGGAATTATCTCATCTGAAGTAAAAGCCTTATTAACATATTCATGGATCCCGCTGTGATATATGAGCCGTACATCTATATCTTTACCGTATCCTTCTTTAAGATACTCATATCTGCCATCACTTTCAGAGCCGTCATAGTTCCTGCAAAGACACAGCATATATGTATCAATACCATTAAGAATGTAGGTAAAAGCACTTATTTTATTCAGCAGCTCTTCAATAGTCTCTGCCTCCATGAGGCTTTCAAGCATACCGCTCCTTTTGAAATAATCCTCATATTTCTCAACATTCTGATGATAGTCCTCACGTTTGTTGACAAGATATTCCAGTGACTCTGAGCAGCCGCACGATTGGGCAAGGATCAGGGATTTTCTGTAAAGTGCAGTGACCTCGGCATTATCTCCGGTGATAAGCTTATGAAGCTTTACAACAGCACTTGCTCCAAGATAATCATTACAAGGATAAATGGTAGTAAGCGACGGAATATTTTCCATAGCCTCATGAGAGCCGTCATAGCCTGATATCTTTACATCATCGGGAACTCTGATTCCGCCCTTTATCAGCGCATTGCAAAGATGCATTGCCATAAGGTCATTGGCACAGACTATAGCTTCAGGCAGTTCACGGACTCCGCTGATAAATTCATCAGCAAGCTTTCTTGATGTTATTTTCCAGAAATCGCCGTAGACAATATCCTCGTCTCTGACCTCAAGGCCATGCTTTTTCATTGACGCCCTGTATCCATTCAGGCGCGACATAGCAGGAGTATTGCCCTCCGGTCCTGTCAGACACATGATACGCTTGCAGCCGTGATGCTCAATAAAATGATCTGTTATCATTTCTATTGGCTGCGAGTCCTCTGCGTAAATACTCTCACAGAAATTGAAATCGTAATCTATAGAAATTACCGGTATATCATAAGCGGAGAAGGTCATCTCGAATTTTTCTATCAGCTTCTGGCTGGCAAAATTTCCTGCCATGAGTATAATGCCGTCGACCGAATCATTTTTTATCAGTGAAAAGATATTCTCCTCACCTTTTTGTATGAGGCTGTCATCAGACATATTGAACGCCATCATAAAGACATATGCGTCATATCCGAGGTTTCTGCACTGCTCGGAAATACCCACAAATATCCTGTTCATATAATCGTTGAATGCATCAGCAGCAATAACAGCGATCTTTTTACGTCTATCCGGCATATACAGTCACCTCCCTGCGTATCATCATTATTCCTGCAAAAGTATTTACTATTTCAGTTCTGCCACAGTTACTCCGTCCTCTCCCTCGCCGAAAACGCCGAGTCTGAACGACTTCACGGACGGGTGGCTTTTAAGTCTTTTATGCACCGCACTTCTCAGCAGTCCCGTACCCTTGCCGTGGATTATGGTAACAGTGGAAATATTGGACATTACCGCCTGATCTATGAACGAATCGAGCTGATAAACTCCGTCGTCGCAGGCACAGCCCCTTATATCGAGCTCCATTCTGCCTCTTCGCTCTGCCTTAACACCGACCTTGTTCATGTTCCTGTTCTTCTTTGCAGGCTTGTTCCCTACAGTCACCTTCGGCGGCTCTTCCAGACGCAGGCGCGATATATTCATCTTGGTCTTCATAACGCCCATCTGGACAAAAACAAAGTCACTGCCATCGGGCTCGCCGGAAACTATGCCCTTTCGCTGAAGATCGACGACATATACCGTATCTCCTCTTTTGAGCTTTCTCGGCAGGACATAGCCTTCGTTCGGGTCTCTGCCGTCAACCGGATTGGCAGTATCGTACATTTTATTGAAGCTCTGCTTCGTTCTGGACTTCATAGCAGAGACATTCGAGCTAAAATCCTTTTTATCCTTCTCCTTACGAAGCTTTTCGAGCTCGTCAAGAAGCTCGTTGGACTCTGCCTTGGTCTGCTCGATTATGGTCATTGCGCGCAGACGTGCCTTTTCCATTTCGTCGGCTTTAGCAGCTTCAAGCTGCTCGCGTTCTTTACGGATAGTCTCCTCGTGCTCCTTTGTCTGAGCTTTCAAACGGGAAATATCGTCTTTCTGGTGCTCGAGCTCCAGCCGTGCGGCTTCGAGCTTGCCTATTACGTCTTCAAGCCTGCTGTTAGCCTCGCTGACCGAGGACTTGGCATCATCGATTATGTCTTTCGGCATTCCGAGACTTTCGGAAATAGCAAATGCGTTGGACTTTCCCGGTGAGCCGACTATAAGTCTATAGGTCGGGCGGAGAGTCTCTATATCAAATTCGCACGAAGCGTTCTCAACGTCAGGACTGTCTATCGCAAAGACCTTTAGCTCCTGATAATGCGTTGTCACCATAACTTTTGCTCCGCTGCTCATGAGGCGGCGTATTATTGCAACAGCAAGCGCAGCTCCCTCAACAGGATCTGTGCCCGAGCCAAGCTCATCAAGCAGCACGAGCGAGCTTTCATCAGCCGTACCAAGTATCTCTATGACCTTATTGGTATGCGACGAGAAAGTCGAAAGATTCTGCTCTATGCTCTGACTGTCGCCGATATCCGCGAGGATATGGTCGAACACCGAGATACGGCTGCCGTCCGCGACTGGTATCAGCAGTCCGCACATCACCATTGCGCTGAGCAGACCTGCCGTTTTCAGAGCAACGGTCTTGCCGCCGGTGTTGGGACCTGTTATGATAAGGGTCTGATAATCCTCTCCGAGTGAGAGGTCTATCGGAACAGCCTTGTTCCTGTCAAGGAGCGGATGACGTGCCTTTTTGAGGAATATCGCCCCGTCGTCAGTTATCGCGGGCAGCGAGCATTTCAGCCGCGCCGCTAAATTTGACTTTGCAAAATATAGGTTAAGCTCCGTGCAGACCTTGTAATTTTCTTTCAGTATCTCGGAATAGTCTCCGCAGTCACGGCAAAGCTGACGGATAATGCGCTCGATCTCCTCCTGCTCCTTGCCCTCTAAGATCCGGATATCGTTGTTAGCCTCGACTATCGCCATAGGCTCAATGAAAATTGTCTGACCCGTGGCAGAGGTGTCGTGGATAAGTCCGCTGACCTGTCCTCTGTATTCCGATTTTACGGGAAGAACGAAGCGGCCGTCACGGATAGTGACACTGCTCTCCTGCAAATACTGCTGGATAGTCTTGTTCTTTACCATTTTGTCAAGAGTCTCGCGAAGCTGCATTCCCGCCTTATTGATCTTCCTGCGTATCGCGGCAAGCTCGGGGCTTGCAGCGTCGGATATTTCGGTCTCGGAGATTATTGAGCGCTCCAGCTTTTCAAGAAGCCAGTCATTGGGCTGCAAGCGCGAAAAGAGGTAGCTAAGCTCAGTTTCGACGTTCTCGCAGTGGGAGTACCAGTCGGCAAGACCCTTTATCTGGCGCAGCATGACGGCAATATCCATGAGGTCGCGCAGAGAGATGACCGCGCCCGAAGCTGCCCTCGCAGCCGCAGAGGTCACGTCCTTGAAGTCGGAAAAGGGCGGTGTACCGTACTGAACGGAAAGCTCAAGTGCCTGAGACGTTTTAAGGCATTCGTATCTGACCCGTTCGAGATCGTTATCGGGTCTCAGAGCAAGCGCCATGCGCCTTGTTTCGGCATTTGAGGCGTGCTCCGCAAGCATTTGAAGTATTTTGTCAAGTTCAAGTGTTTTCAGATATTTATTCATATATCCCTTTCTGTCAGCGGAATTTTTCGAGCTTATAGTGCTGTTCATCGTCAAGTTCACGCACTCCGTCCTTAAAATCATAGCCCATTTTCTTGTAGAATTCCAGTGCCGTTATCGAGGCGGGGATCTCGATACGCTTGGCACGCAGGAAAAACTCATCCTGCTCGAGTGTTTCAATGATGAGCCTTCCTATACCTTTGCCCTGATGTTCGGGATGGACGAATATCGTAAACAGGCTGCTTTCATCCTCCTTGTTCCAGTAAGGTCCGACAGAACCGCAGCCAACTATCCTCTCTCCGTCGCAGACCACATATGAATGCATCCAGTCAGCACGCTCAATAAGTCTTTCGGGCGTAAGATATGCTATGGCCTTTTCAAGCAGTTGAGACGGATAATCCTTTATATTCGATGTTCTCATCGTAACGGCGATAAGCTCTGAGACAGCTTCTGCGTCCTGAGGGATAAATCTTCTTATCTCCATTATTACCTCCTATGCCGTATGCAGCGAGCGATAAAAGTCAAGTGTTTTGAAGCTGCGCTCAAGATGAACTGTTACATACTGCTCGGCAAAGGCTGAAAGTCCGCTTTGGACCTCCTCCGATACGCGGAAATTGAAAAGCCTGTCGTAGTCGGAAAGGACTATATGACGCACAGCTCTCAGAAGCGGAAGTCCGCCCTTGATACAGCCGATATCAGAGGCTGCATTGAAGCAGTCTTTACAGCAGAAGCTGCCGTCCGCAACAAAGAAAAAAATCTTTTCCGGCTCGAAGCTGCCGCACTCCCTGCACGCCGTGACATCGGGCATAAAGCCTATCTCCGACATGAGGCGGAGCTCAAAAACGGCTTTCAGCAGAGCCTCGCTGCGCGTCCCGTTTTCGAGATAGTGAAGCGTATTCAAAAACAGCCGCATGACTTCACCGGCGTCTGTCTCCTCCCCTATGCAAAAACGCAGTATATCGGCAAAATACGAGGCAAGTGAGACCTTGGTCAGAGCGCTGCGAAGTCCATAGAATATATGTATCGGCTCCGCGCTGTTCAGATATAGTCTTTCGCCTCTTGAAGCCACGCAGAACCTTGAGTATGCAAACAATTGTGCAGAGCTGCCCGAGCGTCCGTTTATCTTTCGCGCACCCTTTGCGGATATCTCGATAATACCGTTTTTCGTGAGCACGTCGATGAATTTATCCTGTTCGCCGACAGCACGCTCCTTCAGGACAACTCCTTCAATATTAGTCATCGTTATTTTCCTTATAGCTGCAATAGCACAGATAGTCCTCGACCCTGCCTGTCTCGATGAACCTGCACCATAAAAGTTCTTCTCCCATTTTTCACCGTTCCTTAAATGTATTGCGGGGCGATCTGCTCCGCATATATTATCTGTATAAGAGAACAGTGTATGAGCGGTAATTATTTCTCTGAGAGCCCGAAGCTGCGGATAAGACCTTCGCGGTTGCGCCAGTCCTCCTTGACCTTCACCCAGCATTTTAGGTTTACCTGTATCTGGAAGAAATTTTCAAGCTCGTAGCGCGCGGCGGTCGAAGCCTTTTTGAGCATAGCTCCGCCCTTGCCGATAACAATGCCCTTGTGGGACTCCCTCTCACAGTAGATGACCGCGGAAATATCAAGAATATCCTTGTCCTCACGCTCGGACATCTCCTCGACGCCGACTGCGATACCGTGAGGTACCTCGTCCTTTAAAAGTCCCAGCAGCTTTTCGCGTATCATCTCGGCGGCAAGCACCTTTTCGGGCTGGTCTGTTATCATATCGTCCGGGAAATAATGCACCGAATCCTGCGCGAGCTTGATTATCTCACTTATAACGATATCAACACCGTTGTTCTGAGTTACGCTCACAGGAATAACTGCCTGAAATTCAAGCTCAGAGGTCATCTGTGAAATAACCGGAGCAAGCTCATCTTTGCTTTTCAGGAGATCTATTTTATTCAGCACGAGTATAACAGGCATTTTCGCGTTATTGAGTGAGCGCAGGAGCTCCAGTTCCTGATCTTTTATCTTCTTCGTGCAGTCCGCCATGAAGATGACCGCATCGATATCGCTGACGGATTCTCTCACCGTATTGAGCATATGCTCACTGAGCTTGTTTACAGGTTTGTGAAGTCCCGGAGTATCGAAGAATACGAGCTGAACATCGCCGATATTCTTAATACCCGTTATGCGCGTTCTGGTGGTCTGGGGTTTATTGCTGACGGAGGCTATTTTCTCTCCGACAATAGCATTCAAAAGCGAGGACTTGCCTGCATTGGTGCGCCCTGCAATAGTTACAAAAGCGGTTTTTGACATCAGTTGTTATCTCCCTGAACTACGAATGTAGCGTCCCGGGAAATACCGAGCTTCTCAAGGACAGACTCCTCCTTTTCACGCATTATGCGCTGGTCGAGCTGACTTGTTTCGTGGTCGTAGCCAAGCAAATGAAGCATCGAGTGTACAGTGAGGAAACCGACCTCTCTTTCGAGTGAATGGCCGTAATTCTGAGCCTGCTTTACGGCAGTTTCAAGTGAAATTACAACGTCGCCGAGCTGTACTGCACCCGTTTCCGGATTTATCTCGACGGTACCGTCGCTGCCTGTGAGCGGAAACGAAAGCACATCTGTAACGCTGTCCTTATTTCTGTAGATCTTGTTGAGGTTTCTAATTTCGTTGTTGCTGACGAACGAAACGCTTACCTCGGCGTCCTTACCGAAATTCTCGGTCGTAAGCACAGCCTGACAGCATCTTCTGATAAGGAGCCTTATCCCAACAGGCACCTTGACCTCAGTCTGATTATTTTTTACATACACCTTTAATTTAGCCATGATTTCTCGTTCTCCCTTCGTTATACTTTTCATACGCCTTGATTATGTCCTGAACAAGCCTATGACGTACAACATCTTTTTCAGTAAATTTATGGACCGCAATATCATCGATCCCTTTAAGCACCTTTATTGCCTCAACAAGACCGGATTTTCTGGTATCAGGAAGGTCTATCTGTGTGATATCGCCTGTTATGACCATCCGGCTCTCACTTCCAAGACGTGTGAGAAACATCTTTATCTGCTCGGAGGTGGTATTCTGTGCCTCGTCGAGTATTATAAATGCTTCATCGAGCGTTCTGCCGCGCATATACGCGAGCGGAGCTACCTCTATAATTCCCTTTTCCATATATTTTCCAAAGCTTTCTGCACCGAACATATCGAACAGTGCATCATAAAGCGGCCGCAGATAAGGGTCCACCTTATCCTGCAGATCTCCCGGCAGAAAGCCGAGCTTTTCGCCTGCCTCAACAGCAGGTCGCGTAAGGATTATTTTCTTTATCTTATGCTCGCGGAACGCTTTTACTGCCATAGCGACTGCAAGGTAGGTCTTTCCCGTTCCCGCAGGTCCTATGCCGAGCACGATAGTGTTGTTCTTTATCGCCTCGACGTAGTGCTTCTGACCGACTGTTCGGGCGCGGAGTATCTTTCCGGACGCAGTAACACATATACCGTCGCCCTTGAGCTCCTCAAGCTGTTCGAGAGCTCCCTCCGAAGCCATTGAGGTAACGTAGCGAACAGTCTGTCCATCAAGAGTCCGACCGTTCCCGCTCATATCCATAAGAGCGCGGATAGCTCCGGAGGCTTCATCCACATCATTCTGCTCTCCTATAATTTTCAGTCCTCCGTTGCGGCTCACGACCGATACGTTATACTTTTTCTGAATGTGGCTCAGATTACCATCAAGGCTTCCGAAGAGCTCGGACAGTTCTCCTGAGTCACCTGCTTCAACGAATTTTTCCGTCATTAAATATTTTCTCCATCCTCTCATCGGGAAAAGCTCCCGCCGCAGCAAGCGCTGCATTTGAATAGCGGCTGTCCGCCGAAACGTCTTTTATCACATTAATATACGGAGGGAAGAATATTTCCTGCTCCGATGAAGAAAGCTCCAGCTCAAGTATTGCAAGGCGGTCTGAATACGGATAAATATCGAGCTCAAAAAGCTGTCCTGCGTACTCAAAGCAGAAGCGTGTCTTTTCAACCGGTACGCAGTCTTTGCGCAGCTCCTTGCAGAGTTCGGCATATTCCTGCGGTGTTATCTCATACTCGTTCTCCTCACGGGTAACAGGCGTGAGGAAGACCTTTTCTGTATAGGTATAGCTGACAGAGTCATTTTCCTCTATTTTGCGTACTCTGCGTTGAGAGCCGTTTTCTCCGCTTTTAAGATATGTTTGTATTATATGGAACTTTCGCCTGATATCAAGTTTACTCATATCCGGGAGCTTCACAAGAAACTTCCGCTCAATTTCATATTCTGCCGGCATAGTAAAACTCCGATCATAAACTTTTCGCTTTGCCGTGAATTTCTTAACAAAGTGAAGCAGCACAATCAGCCACACATATATTATATAACTTTTTTCAGATAATGTCAACAAAAATTTCTGAACATTATGTTTAAAATGCCATAATTTAGAAAAAATTCACAGAATCAGACAAAAGAGGTACTGAGGCTTCCAAAATCTCAGCAAAAAATAAAAAAGCCACGCTTTTGCGTGACTTTTTTGGAGGCGCCACCCAGATTTGAACTGGGGATCAGGGTGTTGCAGACCCACGCCTTACCACTTGGCTATAGCGCCGTCTATGGAGCGGATTACGAGGCTCGAACTCGCTACCTCCACCTTGGCAAGGTGGCGCTCTACCAGATGAGCTAAATCCGCATTGGCGACCCGGATGAGACTCGAACTCACGACCTCCGCCGTGACAGGGCGGCGTTCTAACCAACTGAACTACCGGGCCAAAGAATTGGTGGGGACTACAGGGCTCGAACCTGTGACCCTCTGCTTGTAAGGCAGATGCTCTCCCAGCTGAGCTAAACCCCCACGCAATCAAATCGCCGTTATAGGTTCCGACGACTTTAATATTATATCACAAAGCTGATGCTTTGTCAAGCACTTTTTTCAAATTTTCCAAAAATTTATTTGTTGATTATATTTTGCCGCATTTTCCGCCATAATGGTGGAAAATGCGACAATGTTACTATTTATTCTTCAGCGCCGAGAGATGATATTACCTCGGTAAGAAGATTTGCAGGGAGCTGCTCATATCTCTCAAAATCAAGTGTAAAGCTTCCAAGACCTCTTGTGGTCTGGCGAAGATACATAGCAAAATCATGCATCTCACGTATCGGCACTTCAGCCTGTATCGTCGTAACTCCGTGGGAAACAGGCTCCATACCGAGAACTCTGCCGCGGCGCTTGTTGAGCTCGCCCATTATATCGCCGGTATTGTCGTCAGGGGCTGTGACCTTTAAAGTTCCTATCGGTTCGAGAAGAACGGGGTCTGCCTGACGGAGTCCCTCCTTATATGCAATGGAAGCGGCAGTCTTGAACGCCATTTCCGACGAATCAACAGGGTGGTAAGAGCCGTCCACGAGGATAGCCTTTAGTCCGACCACCGGGCAGCCCGCGAGAACGCCCTTCTTTACTGAATCCTCCAGTCCTTTCTGAACTGCGGGGAAGTAATTCTTCGGAACTGCTCCTCCGAATACCCTCTCCTCGAATACGAGAGTATCGCTTACACAGGGCTCGAACTCAATCCATACATGACCGTACTGTCCGTGTCCGCCCGACTGCTTCTTGTGCTTGCCCTCGACCTTCACCTTCTTGCGGATAGTCTCCTTGTATGCTATTCTGGGAACTGTAAGGTCAACGTCAACACCGAATTTACTCTTGAGCTTTGCAGCAGCCACTTCGATATGCTGTTCGCCGAGTCCGCTGAGTATCTGTTCCTTTGTATTTTCATCCTGAACGTATGTGAGAGTAGGATCCTCCTCAGTAAGGCGCTGCATACTGGTAGAGATCTTTGCCTCATCGCCCTGCGCCTTAGCCTTTACTGCCATAGAGTAGCAAGGTCTGGGGAATTCCATCTGTGCGAACTCGATTATCCTCGAAACGTCAGAGAGCGTATCGCCTGTATTTGCAGATATTTTGGAAGCAACTACTATATCGCCTGCATATGCGCAGGAAACATCTGTCTGCTTCTTTCCGCAGAGAGTGTAGAGCTTTCCTATCTTTTCGGTGTTGCCCGTAACGGAGTTGACCACCTCGCTGTTTGAGCTCAGCTTGCCCGACATAATACGTATCATCGACATTTTTCCTACGAACGGATCAGCAATGGTCTTGAAGATATACGCTGAAAGAGGTTCGTTCACATCGCATTTTACCTCAACGATATCCTTTGCAGGATTGTATGCTTCGGCAGCATAAACCTCGCTGGGAGAAGGAAGGAGAAGCTCTATCTCCTTCAGGAGCATATCTATGCCCGCAAGCTCTGTTGCAGAGGTGCATACCACGGGAGTTATTATACCTCTGTTCATACCGTTATGGATACCGTCGATCAGCTCCTTCTGAGTAAAGGGCTCGCCCTCGAAGAACTTCTCCATGAGATCGTCAGAGGTCTCGGCAACAGCTTCTGAAACGGCTGCCACAAGTCCTTCGATACGGTATTCGAACTTCTCGGATATCTCGGCGGTCGGCATTTCTGTCTCAACAGCATTGCCTTTGTCGTCGTATTTATAAGCCTTCATCTCGATGAGATTCACATATGAAACTATCTGTCCTCCGCTGATAACGGGAACTACTACCGGGCATACAGTAGGACCGAATACGGTCTTGAGCTCTGTAAGAACATTAAAGAAGTTCGCGTCCTTGTCGTCTATTTTGGTAACGACGAACATTTTTGACTTGCCCTGTTTAACAGCCTCCTCATAAGCCTTTCTTGCACCTACTTTAACTCCGGACTTTGCGGAAACCGTTATCATTACGGTATCAGCCGCCCTTATGCCTTCTATCATTTCGGCTGCAAAATCGAAGAGCCCCGGGGTATCAAGTATATTCACTTTATAATCATTATATTCAAACGAAGCAAGAGAAGTTCCGATAGAAATTCCTCTTTTGATCTCTTCAGGATCATAATCGCATACAGTAGTACCGTCAGAGGTCTTGCCCAGACGGTCTGCTGCGCCTGACTTAAACAGTATCGCCTCTGTAAGAGAAGTTTTGCCGGAGCCGTTATGACCGGCAAAAGCAATATTTTTTACTTTGTTAACATCATAGTCTTTCATAGTGAAGTTTCTCCTCTTGATTGATTATCCGCTCATTGTGCACGGTATATAGTTATTATAAGGTAAATTTGAACAAATTGCAATACTGATTCAAAATTTTCTACATTTCATATTATTATTGGGTATATTTATTGTCTATTATTTACAAAAATAAGAGGATTTTTTCTTTCAAATAGCCTTACTTTTCCCAAAAAAGCAAATATGACAAAATACACAAATCCCCACAGAACCGTTTCTGTTATCATGTATACAAGGCATGTACTGTAGCTCTCAAACGGTTTCATCAGAAGCTCTGCAGCACCCATTGTGAGGAACGCATAAACGAGCGGAGCCAGAATATCGCCGAATGGACGCAGACTAACTCCCGTTATTTTTTTGGTCTTTATGAGCCTCGAACAATTTCCGATAACATTGCTGGCATAGTATGAAGCAACTATACCGTAAAATCCGAACCTCGGTACGAATATCAGCACGACCGATATCCTTACAGCATACTCGGCAAGATAGTTGAGCGACGAAAATGCCTGCTCCCCCATTCCCTTTATAATAGCCTCACAGATTATCTCCATGTAAATGAACGGCACTACCGGCGCGATTATCGTTATTATTCTTCCGGCAAGTTCACCTCCGCCGAGCAGCTCTCCTATCGCCGAACCGAACCGCATGAGAACTGCCGCCGCAAACACCGCAAATATTATCGTCCAGTGCGTAAGTCTCTCGGCAAGACTCTTTATGCGCTCGCGGTTGCCCTCGGCAGAAGCTCTTGCGGTCTCGCTGACGATTATGCCGGACATTGAACACAGCACCACCGACGGAAAAAACAGCGTCGGTATAACTATCGCCTCAAAGATACCAAAGCGGCTGAATGCCTCTGCAGCGGTGTCGCCGTTCTGGCGCAGGCACACTGGTATAAGTGCATCATTGGTGCTGCTCAGGACCGAGGTAAGAAGTCCCCCGCCCATGATCGGGAATGCATAAGAGGCATACTTTGCAAACGTAAGCGATCCCCTTCCGCTGTAGCTTTTCCGGCGGGAAAAAAACTGCGCTCCGAAATAAATAAACGATGAAACGCTCCCGGCGATAATGCCGAATATCATTATACGGCAGACCTCCGCCTCATCGGGGTCTGCGGCAGACAGAGTCATTATTACAATAAACGCTGCCTTCACAAAGAACTCAAGTATCTCCCCCGCAGCCGAGACCGCCGCCTTCCTGAAAGCGTTGAAATATCCCTTGAAGCAGGACGATACCGCTCCTGCCGCAAGGGCTATAGGCATCAGCTTTACGGCGGAAGCAATGTGCGCTCCGCTGAAAAACTTCCCCGAGATAAGATCGGAAAATATTACTATAACGATCGAGACCGCCGTGCTCAGCAGCAGACAAAGCTTTATCCCGTGCGTGAGGACTCTGTTCGGGTTCGGAGAAGGCTTTCCCAGCTCCTCTGATATCAGGCGGCTCGTACAGAGAAATGCGTTGCCGTTTGATATCATACCGGCAAGCCCAAGAAAAGACCCCATGAGCGTAAGTATGCCTATAGCCGAAGCTCCCAGCTGCCGGGTTATGAATACATTCAGCAGCAGCGCCGCCGTATCGAGTATCAGCTGCATGACAGTGAGCAGCAGAGTGTCCCTTACTATCTTGCTCTTTACAAACATGGTTTCCCCCTGAAATGTCGTTATTCAATTCTATGAGGGAGGTCCGCATTTTATACTATTCTTCATTCAACTTATTGATAAAATCAATAAGTTGATAGCCGTCGAAGACGGCGTTGAAGAATGTATGAGACGGATTTTGCGGCGCAAAGCGCCACAAAATGGTGGGCGCGTCAGCGCACGCTTCTCATCAAACTATTTCAATAGCTTGATGAGAAATTAGTATTAGAAGCTGCCCTGAGTTCAAAAAAGGACGACCCGACGGGTCGCCCTTAAATTGCATATTATTTCAGAAGCCTTTCAAGCATTACACTGCGGCATTCGTTTTCAAGCGTATCGTCAAGCGGCGGAAGTTCATATGCTTCGTCAGAACCGCTTTTATATATCGCTCTCTGCATACAGTAAAGTATTATATCGTCGGATATTTCAGGATTTTTCGCAAGCAGAGGTCCATGCAGATAGGTCGCGATAACGTTATCCTCACAGTAGCCCTCGTTTTCACTCTTGGAGCAGTTGCCGTTGCCGTAAAGAACCTTGCCGAACGGAGTCTTGACTCCGCTGGTCTGTCCGCCGTGATTCTCAAAGCCGACCACCTTAACGGGCGCTCCCGTCTTCTCTGTCTGAATGACTATATTGCCGATACAGCGCTTTCTGCGGCTCTGCGGCGCAACTGTGTAATAGTCGAACAGTCCGAGTCCGGGAATATCGTTGCCGTCCGCGTCGCGGTAATACTTGCCCATGAGCTGATATCCTCCGCATATCAGCAGGAGAAAAACTCCCTCATTGTATGCATTTTTGATACCCTCGCGGCACTTCATGAGATCGGCAGAGATATGCTGCTGTTCAAGATCGGCTCCGCCGCCGATATAAATGAGATCGTAAGAAGTGAAATCCGGCATTTCCGCGTCTATGGAATAGGTATCGACTTCGCAGTCAATACCGCGCATTTTGCAGCGATAGCGCAGAATTTCCATATTTCCGCTGTCGCCGTAGAGGTCAAGCATATCGGCGTACATATGAAGTATCTTTATCATTTCACTTACCTCCGTGCTTCGCGATATAGCGTTTCAAAGCAGCTCTCGTTGGCTGCACAGCCGTATAGTTCGCTATCACAAACTTTCTTCCGGGAGTTTTTGCAAGCTCCGCAACCGCTTTGTCAAGATCGGGACGAACAGCTATTTTCGCAGGGTCATAGCCGGAGCATTTTATCCTCACAGCGATATCATACGCTCTTGTTCCGGAAGTAACTACCCTTGTGACGCGCTCAAATACAGAAAAGTTTATATCCCATATCCACGAGACGTCAAGTCCGTCCGCAACGTTGTCGTTCAGAACGAACAGAAGCTCCTTTTCGCCCTGCATTTCATTCATCACACGCAGGGTCATATTCGCGCCGACGGGATTTTTCGCAAGATTCAGCGTAGCCTTTCTGTCACCGAGCATGAACGACTCCATTCTGCCGTTCTTCACAGTGTAATGCGATATGACCTTATCCGTCACGCTCTGTTGTATTCCATAGAGCTTCGCCACCGCCGCTACTGCTGTCATATTATAGACGTTGTAAATGCTGTTGAGCTTCGGTGAATAGGTATGTCCGTCCGCGGTGAACACAGGCTTTTCAAGGTCGATACCGCACGCCGTAATGTAGGGCTCATAGCTGCCGAATCCGCACTTTTTGCAAAGGAATTTTCCTATATGAGAGTATTGGTAATACTCATACTCCAGCGCTTCGCCGCAGAACGGACAGAAGCGTCCTTCAGAAGCCTCAAATATCTCATCGGTCGCGAACCTGTACCTTTCGGCGTGGAAGTATTTCACATTTTTATTCCTCGGATTTGCCCTCCCGAGACGAGCTGTGTTCGGATCATCACCGTTGAGTATAAGATTACCCTCAAAGGTCTTGCAGAACTTATTTATCTTCTGTATAAGTGTCTCCATTTCACCGTTGCGGTCGAGCTGATCGCGGAAGAAATCAAGCACCACGAGAGTGTCAAGCTTCAGCTGCGAGTACACTACGGGAACATGGGATTCATCGGTCTCAAGTATCAGGTAATCAGCCTTTACCCTGCCGCTCATGTCGCAGTGTCTCAGCAGCAGCGAGCATATTCCCGTATCGAGGTTGTTGCCCTCGCGGTTTATGATTATGGTCTTACCGCTGCCCTCAAAAAGTTTTGCGATGCAGTTTGTGACCGAGGTCTTGCCGTTTGTTCCCGTGACTGCGATTATCGGGCAGTCCACCCTGAACATCGAGCAGCATTTATGCCGCGAGATATGCCACAGCACTATCCCCGGAAGATTGCCTGCATTGCGCCTGAACAGGTGCAAAAGCTTAACTATTATTTTTCCAATCAGGATCTGAAGTCGTTTCAATTTATTCCTCCGTATATCTCATCTAATCGCTGAACTTATCTTACCGTCCTCCGAGAACTCTACCGCTCCGCGCTTTTTCGCCTCTCTGATACCGAGCGAAACAGCAGTCTCTATGGTAGGAGTCATCCTTGTGAAGCCGAAAAGCCTTGCAGTCTCGCGCAGAAGGTCCTCCCGCTGCATCGCTATCTGACGCTGCATTATGCGTATTATTCCCTCAGCCAGCTCCTCTGGAGCTATGTCGTCAATGTCGCGGCGTTCGCCGTCGGAATATACCGCCCTGCACTTGTCATACTGCTCGGGAGCCTGTGAAGGCAGCCATACGAACTCATTCTCGCCGCTCTTTATCGCCTTAGCGTCCACCTTTGCAAGCACCGAATCAAAGATCGTCTTCATCGCACTGCCCGGACGAGTTATTCCCCAGCAGGAGAAAACCTTTTTTGCCAGAGCGCTGCGGCTCACGGGTGCCTCGGCTTCAAGTACATCGTTAATGCACTTGATTATTTTCGCAGAATTTGCCTCAGTGAAGCTCTCGGACGTGCCGAGCTCCTTTATTCTGAACGGCTCATATTTATCGAGCATATCGGTGAAGTCAACGACCTCCTCGGTCTCGAAAACGAGTTCCTGCTTCGGCTTGGGCTCCTCTACAGCGGCAGTTGCGGGATTGCGGTAATGCTCGACTGCCGCCTCTATCTCAGCCTTTATCTTGCTGATTACCTTTTCCTTATTGTCGAGCCAGTCAATGATATAAACGTTCATAACGTTCCAGCCCAGTCCTTTCAGCACGCTCGGCTGAGAAAGAGTCCTGTCGCTTGCCGTGCCGCTCTGATAATGAGCCTTGCTTCCGCAGCTTATTCCAAGTATATAGGTATCAGGCTTATCGGGATTTACTACCGCGACGTCTATTTTATAGTCTGAACATCCGACCTTGCATTTAGTCTCATAGCCCAGCTTGTTTATCTCATGGGCAACTATCGCCTCAAAGCCGTCCGCAGAGGACTGTGATCCTGCACGAACGGGAAGCGCACTGCGTCCCTTTGCGGCAAATTCAAGAAATCCCTTTAACCCCTCAACTCCGTCCGAGCGAGTTCGCGAAAGGTCTATCATATCCGGAGTAATTACCGAAAATACTATCATCTGACACTTCGAGCGCGAGATAGCGACGTTGAGTCGCCTCCAGCCGCCGTCGCGGTTGAGCGGTCCGAAATTCATCGAGACCTTGCCGTCCTTGTCGGGACCGTAGCCTACCGAGAACAGGATAACGTCCCTTTCATCGCCCTGAACATTTTCAAGATTCTTTATGAGGATAGGCTCATACATCTCGTTTGCCCATTCCTCAAGCTGAGGATCCTGTCTGTAAGCATCAACGAGCAGATCGTCGATAAGATTCTGCTGCGGCAGACTGAACGTAACAACTCCTATGCTGAGCTTTCTCAGCTGAGGATCTGAAAGACGGCGTGATATCTCCGCAACGACTGCCTGAGCCTCCGCCTTGTTCGTCCTCGTGGAGCTCTTGTCGTAATAGCCCTCGACGTGTACCCAACTCACCTCTGAGACCTGATCGTCAGGCGACGGGAAGGTATAGAGTTTGTTCTCGTAATACTTTGAATTGCTGTATGAAATAAGGCTCTCATGACGCGAGCGATAGTGCCAGAGCAGATGCTTCTGAGGCATTGACAGCGCGAGACAATCATCGAGTACGCTCTCAAGATCCTCCTTTTCGTAGTTCTCCTCGTCCACCTGATTTGAAGCAAAGAAGCTTGTGGGCGGAAGCTGTTTCGGATCGCCGACTACGATAACGTTCTCACCCCTCGCTATAGCTCCTACTGCCTCACAGGTCGGCAGCTGTGAAGCCTCGTCAAAGATGACAAGGTCGAATTTGGGGTATGAGGGATCTATGTACTGCGCCACCGATATCGGGCTCATAAGCATTACGGGACACATTCTGCGCAGAAGATTCGGTATGCTGTCAAAGAGCTTGCGTATCGACATCATTCTTCCGCCGCTCTTTATTGCTTTCTGGAGAATACCTATCTCGGAGCTGCCTGCCGAGCTGCCCGGCGCAGGTATCTTAGCGGAGAGCTCCGCCGCGAGCTCCTTTATCGAAAGCTCGGTGAATTTATCCTGTGCCTCGCCGAAACGGCGGACAGTATCTTCAAAGAGAGTTCCTTGGAATCTCGAAAGCTCGCTGCTTGAAGAAATAACGCTCGTTATCATCGCCTTGGAAATATCCGCGTCGAAGGTCTTTACAAGCTCATTCGCAGGTATCTCACCTGCAAGGTAAGCGTCTGAAACGTTGGCTATGCCGAAGCCTTCGAGTTTTTTGCAAATGCTCACGATACCTGTCCACTCTTTCAGCTGGGGAAGGGCTGATATAATGCCTTCTGCTCTTTCTGCGGCGGAGCTGCACCAGTTTTCGCCCGCCATGAGCTTATCCGCATTTACTGCAAACTTCTCAGAAAGAATAGATACCGCACCATCAATGCCTTCGAGCTCCGGACCGACCTGAGCAGCCGTTGAAACGGCTTCGCTGCGCCTTGTGGAGACTGCTGCGCTGAGCTTTTGTTTTGCTGCGCAGTCAAACGGTGAATCCGCTATTCTGCTGCGGATATCGCCGGAAAGCTCCGCGCTGCGATGTATGAGCTCCCAATCCGAGTTTTCTCCCTGCCAGAGCGAGCCGAATATCTGCTGTATATCCGGCTGAGTGCTGTTAACAGATTTCTTCAGCTCCGCCAATCGGTTGAGTTTATCATAATGCTGAGTAATATTCTGCTTTGTGACGGTTGCGGAGCTCTTTGCATGAGCTGAAAGCTCCGTCACGAGCTTCTTGGTGCCGAAATGCTTTGCGAGCAGCTTCTTTGACGAGGCGGTCTTCCACCTGACGAGCGCCGCGCTGCTGTCGTAGCTGAGCACAGAGCTCTCGAACTGTTCGAGTATATCGCCTTTCAGCGCAGAGTACTCCCTGCCGTCCGAAATGAGTTTGTATACACTGTCGCGGCGGTTTTCCCAGCCTTCTTCATTGACGATACCCGAAAGAAGCTGTCCGTCGCCCGAGGCAGCGGAAAGTATCTGTGAAGCCGACTTGTACTGCCCATAGGTCATTCCGTCAATACCCGTAAGCGATGAGAGCTTGTCTGCACCGTCCTGCGCATTTGTGAGTGCCTTTTTAAGATCGTTGAGCGCAGTCTCCATTTCTTCTCTCGTCTGAGGAGTACAGGAGTCAAGCCTGCACATGGACAGCGGAGTTGTCGTAACATCGCCGAATTCACGGCTCGCAGCGACAAGGCTCTCTAATGTTTCGCGCCACGAAGAGTAAGACATCTCGCTCATCGAATCAAGCTGAGCCTGAGTGAACGCAAGTCTGCCCGAGTACTCCTTGCTCTGCTCGTAGCGGACTGCCGCATCATAAGCTGAAAAGCCGAAGCTGCGCGGCTTATGGAGCTCCTCCATGACTGAATTCAGCTCCTGCTTCATCTGATATATCTTGTCCGCCTGAGCCTTATACTCCTGCGGCTGCTTTATTCTTCCGACATTGAGGGTCTCCTCAAGCTGTTTCAATACAGCACGTTTCTGAGCTTTGTTCGAGTGCAGCTCCAGACAGAACGGTCCGAGGCCTATCTTGTTAAGCCGCTTCTCAACGACCGAGAGTGCCGCCATTTTTTCAGCAACGAAAAGCACCGATTTTCCCTGATAGAGCGCACTCGCTATCATGTTGGTTATGGTCTGCGACTTACCGCTTCCGGGAGGTCCGTGCAGCACAAAGCTCTTACCCTGAGAGGCTGCATATACCGCCGCAAGCTGGGAGGAATCTGCGCTCAGGGGAACTATAAGATCGGACGGCTTGACCTTGCTGTCAAGGTCGAGCGGCGAGATATAGAGGTCGTCTCCTGCCCATTCGGTCTTTCCCGATATAAGGCTTGCGACTACCTTGTTTTCAGCAAGCTCCTGAGAGCGGTTGCGGATATCGTTCCACATGATAAAGCGGTTGAACGAGAACTGTCCGATGAAAGCGTACTCCTCTATGTCCCAGCGCGAGCGCGCCATTACGCCCTGACGGATCGTGTTAAAAATAAGCTGTAGGTCAACGCCGTTCTCGTCCTCGGGAACGGGGTCGAGTCCCTTTATGTCGATACCGAAGAACTGCCTTAGCATTTCGAGCAAGGTGATATTGACCTGTGTGTCCTCGTCACGCATACGTATGAGGTAGGTCTTTTCCTGAACCTTTCTGATGATGTCCACAGGCACGAGCACGAGCGGAGCATACCGTGCCTTTTCACTTTTGTCGGTCTCGTACCAGCGCAGGAATCCGAGTGCCAGATATACCGTATTTACACCATTTTCCTCCATGCTGACCTTTGCCTGACGGTGGAGCTTCTTCATTATCCTTTCAAGGTCTGAGTCCTTGAGAAACGTTCTCAGGCGGCGGCTCTTGAATTCGGATTCGGAAATAGAGGAAATAAGCTCCTTGTCGTTTTCGGTCTCGTATATCTTGCTGTCAGAGAGGGTGAGAGTCATATCGTTGGGCATGGGCATTACCTTGAAGTCCTCGCCCCTTGACATCTCGTCCTCAAGCTTGTGAAGATCAATCGTCATCAGCTGAACGCTCATAGAGGTGGGTCGGAAATTCAGCAGGCTGTTTCGCAGGCTGAGGTCGAGGAGCTTACGCTCCCATATCACCTGCTTGGTGACCTCGCGCTCGTCCTGCGGAGCTATCTGGGAAGAAATGTTTATCTCGTTCGGCGCCGAGGTTATCTCGGAGCGCTTCCTCTCACCGTAATCAACAGCTTTAAAGGCTCCGCTCTCTGAGATCCGAGAGGGTATCGGACGTATGCCGCTTGAACGTGTGCGGATCACGTCTATCGCAAAGTAAAAGTCCGAAGGCTCTCCGAGATCAGCTGCGGCGTGCTTCTCCGAAGAGTCAAAATCAACGTTCTTTCCAGCAACAAAGTCGGTACACTCAACGAGGCTGATAGCGTCTATACCGTGAGCGGTGCGCTTTGTTATCGCTGCGCAGTCATACTGGAGACAGTCGGGAAATGTCTCGTTTTCGAGCCAGCAGCCTGCAAAGGCGTGCCCCTTTACTATGAGCAGCAAGGGATTGAGTCCCACTGCTTCGAGACAGGTGCAATACAGGACAGAAAGATCGAGACAGGTGCCTGATTTGGATTCGAGAACTGAATCGGGCATACGTATCCTCTGCGCCTGTTCATAGCTTGCCGGAGGCATAGTATAGGCAATGTTCTGTTCCTGCAAAGCCGCGTATATTGCGCCCATCTGCTGCTTTACGATGTTGGGGTTCCTTGACTGATATCCCGTGAAAGCAGGATCGCCGCACCACTTCTGCAAATAAAGACTCGCTGCGGAAATGACCTCCTGCACCTTTGGATGATTCGGAGTCATAAAGGCTGCGGCGGTCTCGGGCATGAAAAGAGCACCCGTCCACTGATCGTAAGAGAGCAGCTCTATAGTATTTGCCTGAGAGGCGAGCACCTCGTCCCCCTGCAAAGCCTCGACAGTCACGCTGCCGACGAGCTTTTCCGTAAGCGAGAAAAGGTACTCCGAAATCATTACGATATTCACAGGTGATATCTCAACCGGCTGATTCGGGCGCAGGTCAACAGGAACTGACTCAAAGATCTTTGCGAATTCCGGCTCAAAGCTTATCCGCAGGTGAACGCTTTTAAGCTCCTCCTGCGTATTGTTTGTCATGACTATGTTCCTGAATATGGGAACGTAGTTCTGCTGCATTGCAAAATTTATCTGTGCGGTCATATTTCCGCTGAAGGATATCTTATTCTCCATACGAACCTCCGATCTGCCTTGCGGCACGTTGCTTATTTAATAATACCATATTTATCCTGAATTTACAAGTAATTACGCAAAAAAAGCGGCACGATCCGGAAAAAACCGGTGGCCGCTGATCTATGCTATACGAATGGCAGCTCCTGATAGCGCTTATAGGCATAATATGCGATCGCAGCATCAAACACGATATCGAGCAGGATCGCCGCATTCATGGAGATATAGCCAAGCTTCGGGAAATACATGAAAAAGTCCATAGCCGTATGCAGTCCGACTGCCAAGAAGAACAGCTTCTTCCAGTCAACCTTTTGCAGTGCCGCGAATACTATGACCGAGAGCGCGATCTGCACTGCAGTACTGCTTACTTCGTCAAGTGTAAATATAAGGCGCTCAAAAAATGACTGGTCGGCAAGCTTACGTGTGGACTCATAAAGTGAAAGAGCCTCCTCACTGTTCAGGTCAACTCCATACCCCTCCATGCCGTAACGATTATAGCCTATCGCAGCGATGACAAATTGAAAGGAAGTAATACCGATCAGAATAATTGACTCATATGCATCGTGACCGATACCGTACATCACGGAAGTCGAGCGGGCAGTACGGTTTCTCAGAGGATATCTGAAAGCAATGAGCCTTGCAGTCTCCTCAAGCACTCCTGAAAGCAAAGCCTGTGCAAAGCAATACAGCAGTTTATTTGACTGAAAAATGCTTCCCTCTGACTTTAACGGCATTCGCATGAAGATACGCACTGTTGCAGCTATATAATACGCAGCAATACCGACAAAGAACGGGAATATATTCTCACCGGTATATTTCTTCCAGAAAAAGAGCAGACCTATCGGCAGTGCTGTGGCAACTATGCCTGTCAGCGCATATCCGAATATAGTTCCGGCAGAAAAGACGATGTCGTCCATGTCAGCACTTTTTTACGATAACGCCGCCGGTCTTGTAAATGCTGTCGGACGGAACTACTCCCCTCACACAGCTCGTCGGGTAAATATTGGAATTCCTGCCGATTATTGTGCCGGGATTGAGAACGCTGTTGCAGCCGACCTCGACGAAGTCTCCAAGCATTGCACCTATCTTCTTTATGCCCGTCTCGATGACCTCATCTCCGTCTTTTATTACTACATTGGTCTTGTCGGACTTGACGTTAGAGGTTATCGAGCCTGCGCCCATGTGCGACTTATAGCCAAGAATACTGTCGCCGACGTAATTATAGTGCGGAGTCTGAACGTTATCAAATATGATGACGTTTTTTAGCTCGGCGGAGTTTCCGACAACGCAGTTTTCTCCGACGAGGGCACTGCCTCTGATGAATGCACAGTGGCGGACCTCAGTATTAGCTCCGATTATGCAAGGCGCTCCGATGTATGCGCTTGGGAACACCTTTGCTGTTTTATGTATCCACACGTTTTCCGCAGGACTGTCGTATTCCTCCGGACTGAGCTTCTGTCCGAGAGCGATTATCAGGTCGCTTATGCCCTTAAGAGCCTCCCACGGATACTCAAAGCTTTTTAGGTAATCCGCAGCAATAGTGTGAGAAAGGTCATAAAGCGCGGCTATTTTCGCATTTTCCATAGTGTACCTCCGTTATACTCCACGCTATTGCAAAATATCTATTAGTATATTTTGCAATCTGCCGTCATTGACGGCAGACGGCGCTCGCGCCGTAAGCGCTCTGTTTATACTGTCTTTTCAAAGCCGCAAAGCGGCTTTGTGGCTGATTTGCAGCCTGCAAAATGTACAATGTACATTTTGCAATAGAGGCAAGTATATCAGGTGTTTTTGTCTACCTCGTGGAACTTCTTGAGGTTGCCTATCTTTTCGTTGCGCTCGTCGAGCACCTTCTCGACCTCCGACCATTCGAGTCCCTGATTCGCGCACAGCACCATTATGTGATAAAGAAGGTCGTTTATCTCGTTTTTAAGCTCGTCGTTGTCGTTGTTCTTCGCAGCGATAACGGTCTCAGCAGCCTCCTCGCCAACCTTCTTGCATATCTTGTCAACGCCCTTTTCAAAGAGGTAGCAGGTATAAGAGTTCTCGGCAGCAGTGCCGCTCTCAAACTGCTTCTTGCGCTCCTTTATAACTTCAAAAATTTCCTCGTAAACTGTCATTATTCATTCTCCTCATTATTATAGATCTCATTGAAAAAGCAGCTGTAACTGCCCGTATGGCAGGCTGCACCCGTCTGCTCAACGTTGACGAGCAGCGTGTCGTTGTCGCAGTCGCCGAAAATAGAAACCACCTTCTGAACGTGTCCGCTCGTCGCACCCTTGTTCCAGTACTCCTGACGGGAACGGCTCCAGAACCAAGTATAGCCCGTTTCGAGGGTCTTTTTCAGACTCTCCTTATTCATGTACGCGAGCATTAACACCGTTTTTGTGTTGACCTCATAGCATATCGCGGGTATAAGCTCGCTTTTTACAAAGAATTTATCAAGGTCATTCAAGTCTATTTTTACCATTTTTTCACTCCTTGTTAATTGGTCTGCCATCATCATCAAAACGGCTGACAAGACCCATTATAACAGCCGTCGCCGAGCAGCTCAGTGCAATGACTATAACTGCAAGTATCCCGACGGATAAAAGCACCGCCGCCGCATCGTTAAGCTGCCCGCTCAGCAGCATTGCTGCGATGACAGCCATAGATCCGCAAAAGCCGATCTTCAGCCATGCTCCACCGCATACCGTATTGGCATAGCTCCATGTATCATAGCTTTTTTTAGAGTGCGCGGTACGGATACCATACTGCATTTTCTCATCGCCCGGCGCACGAAACTTCATATAATATCCGCTCAAAATCGCTCCTATTGATATCAGGATATCGACTATCAGAAATATTTCCTGCATATTGTCACCTCAAGTCCACAGCGACGTTATGAACATCGGCGAGCTTACGTCCGATTTTGTGAAGCCGCAGTTTTCATAGAACTTCATCTCTGTGTCATAGGCTATCACGATCAGCCGCAGGTAGTCCGCATACTTTTTCTTTATCATGTCCACGAGCGTGCGCCCGATCGTCTGTCCGTGGTAGTCGGGATCAACGAGCAGATAGTGTACGTATGCTGTCATCACGCCATCGTCCATTGCGCATATCATACCGACGAGCGTATCGCCGTCCCACGCGCTGTATACCGTGGAGAAGCCTTTCATCGCCGCCGCAAGCTTTTCGGGATAGTGCCCCGATGACCAGTCAACCGAAAGGAACAGCCTTTCAAGTTCCTCACTCGTAAAGTCGTGAGTGTCTCTGTATTCTATCATATATTACCTCATATCCACCACTCGGGAGTTATCTCGCCGAGGGTGACAGTCCTGCCGCTTTCGCAGTCGCACATAATTTCGATGCTCTTGCAGCTATCGGGCATGAGCTGCACCATGAGCTCCCGGCAGGCTCCGCACGGAGCTCCGCTGCTGCCGTCGGGAAGTATCGCGAGCACGCGGTCTATCTCATACTCGCCATTCGTTACCATGTTGAAAATGGCGTTCCTCTCGGCGCAGATACCGAGTGTGGAACAGGTGTCGATACAGACTCCCGTGTAAATGCGCCCCGACTTCGAGCGGACTGCCGCAGAGACCTCCCCCGCTGTCACGTATTCGGAGATACGGCGCGCATTGAATACCGCCTTTGCCGCCGCATACATCTCCTCCCATATCTTATCCATACTTCACCTCATGGTAACTCCGCGCTCGCGGCAGTAGGTCTTGACCTCCTGCACCGTCAGCTCACGGAAGTGAAAAAGCGAAGCCGCCAGAGCCGCAGTAGCTCCGGTTTTCTCGAACACCTCGTAGAAATCATTTATCTTTCCTGCGCCGCCGCTTGCGATAACGGGAATTGAGCAGTTGTCGCAAACCGCCCTCAGCATGGGGATATCAAAGCCCTCCTTGGTGCCGTCGGCGTCGATAGAATTGAGGCATATCTCGCCCGCACCGAGCTTTTCAATGGTGTGTACCCAGTCGATGAGGTCGAGCCCCATGTCCACTCTACCACCGTTTATGTAGACAGTCCATTTTCCGTCAGCGACCTTTTTCGCGTCGATACCAACACAGATACACTGACTGCCGAAGATGTCCGCGCCGTCCTTTATAAGCTGCGGATTCTGCACCGCCTGAGAGTTCACCGATACCTTATCAGCGCCGGCACGCAGGGTCTCGCGGATATCGTCAACGGTCTTTATACCTCCGCCGACTGTCAGCGGTACGAACACCTTTTTAGCAGTCTCGCGCACCACGTCAAGGAAGACTCCCCTGCCCTCGTAGGACGCGGTAATGTCGTAGAAAACTATCTCGTCGGCGCGCTGGCGGTTGTACTCCTCCGCACACTCAACGGGGTCGCCGACGTCGCGCACGCCCTCAAAATTAACGCCCTTTACCACCTTGCCGTTGCGCACGTCAAGGCACGGGATTATTCTTTTTGCAAGCATTGTTTACCTCCGTTATTGTAAATCAGAATTTCGAGCTGAATCAGCTCGACCATATCCACGCGAGCTGAGCCAGCTCGACCGCTTCCACGTTGACGCTCGCAAAGCTCGCTCACTTTTTTGCAAAACAGATAGTTTGCTTTCGCTCACTGAACTATTAAGATAAATCAGGAAAGAAATTCACCTCTCAGCATACTCAACAGCTTCTCTCAGGTCGAGAGTGCCCTTGTAAATGGACTTTCCGCAGATAGTGCCGTAGAGTCCCATTTCCTTGCAGGCGATTATGTCGTCCATTGTGTGAACTCCGCCCGAAGCCACAATGTCCGCGCGGCCCTTTACAGCGTCATTGAGCGCCGAGAGTTGCTCGCGGTTTACGCCGGAGAGTGTGCCGTCCTTGGAAATATCCGTGAAAATGAAGCAGCGGACTCCTACCTCTATCATCTTATTGGCGAGGTCGATATAATGGACGTCGGAGCTTTCAAGCCAGCCCTCCGTCGCAACCATTTCGTTCATGGCGTCTATCCCTACAACTATCCTCTCGCTGCCGAACCTCTCAACAGCGTCACTCACGAGCTTGGGGTCCTTGAGTGCCGCGGAGCCGAGTATCACGCGCGTGATGCCCATTTCAAGATACTCGCGAATGGTATCAAGACTGCGTATGCCGCCGCCGAGCTCGACCTTTAGTGAGGTCTTTTCGGCAACGTCGGTGTATATCTTGGTATTGACGGGGCGGCCCTCCTTAGCGCCGTCGAGGTCGACCATGTGTATCCACTCAGCGCCCGCCTCCTCGAAGCTTTTTGCGGTCGCAAGGTAGTCCGAAGCGACCTTTTCCACCGTGGAGAAGTCTCCCTTGAAAAGGCGCACACAGTTTCCGTCCTTAATATCTATTGCAGGTAAAATTATCATATCATTGCTCCTTTTTTATAAGGTCAAGCATAGGCTCCAGATACTTCTTATCGGTCCAATCGCACTTTTTATCCTTTGCTTCAAGGAAAGGCTTTTCCCATGCACTTATAGTCGAAGGGTCCTTTTTGTCCAGCATTTTTATGTACATCTTGCACATTGTCTTGTCAGCAAAACTCATGCCCTCAAGGTCCCACATTCCCTGAAAATAAAAACACGGTACATCAGCAAGGTCATCCTTGAGATTTCTCTTATTTATCATTTCAAGTATCTCATCATCATACGGAGCAGCTCCGCAGCAATACACCATTACAAGCTTGTTCTTAAGCTGGCTGATATTCTTTTTCAGAAATGATATTCCGGCAATTGCCGATGCATAAACTCCGCCGCCAAGTATTATGGTATCATGCTTTGCAACTTCTTTTATATCAGCCTTTTTAGTTTCGATAACTTCAAAACCGGTCTCTTCCGAAAGCCACTGTGCATATTTTTTTGCTGCTCCGTATTTTGATTGGTAAAGTATTATTCCAGACATAATTTCCTCCGTTGATAATTATTATTTTCAGTTCATGCTCCGCCGAACCAATCCGCCGGTTACTCTGCATAAAGCTCCGAACCGCTGTTTGCGTCGAGCATGACCATTTCGGGAACTTCGTTTTCAAGCAGGATACGCCAAGCCAGACTGCCTTCGTATATAACGAGCTCGGGGTCGGTCATAATCTCGCTGTCATACTTGTCTTTTATGAGGTCAGCAAGCTCATTTTCGGCTATTTTCGGTGTTGTATCGAGAGTGAGTTCCGATAAAAAACACCCATTAACATCTAAAAAAATCTTGTGCATATCGCTGTTATAGACGGTCAGCGCGACCATAGAGCCGTACACCGGTACGTCGTTATAATACTGGTCGAACTGATAGACCGTAGTTTCACTTAGCGGAATGCCGACCGTACCGTTAGGTACCAACGTGGAGATTGCCCCCTCGCCGCCGAGCAGCTCCGCGAATGAAGCGACCGCCTTATATGCGTCATCGTAGTTATTGACCTCGAACGGCATGATATAGTCCTGAACGTTGTGAAGCCGAGCTCCCGAGTCAAGATCATAGTAGCTTATTTCTGCGCCCGAGCTGATGATATCCTCCTCGGTTATCTGCTCGGGTAGAGTGAAGTTGTTCTTTATCTCTATCGTGCCGGCTGCGCGCTTTGCCTTTATCTTTATCGTATATTCGCCCGAGGTCTCGGCTGTATAGACATAATCATTGATATTCTTATTTTCATTTTATAAGCTCTCCGAAATTTCTTAGTATTTGAAGTCCCGTATCTCCCGATTTTTCGGGGTGGAACTGTGCTCCGTAGACGAAACCTCCGTCGTATACGAGGGCAGGCACTCTGCCGCCGTACTCAACATATGCGGAGATATTTTCGTCCGCGCACTCCGCCTTGTAGGAGTGTACGAAATAAACATATTCATCGTCGCCTATCTCATTCATCAGAGGACAGTCGTTGAGCTTTTCAAGCTTATTCCAGCCCATGTGCGGGATTATCAGATCGGGAGACTCCATTTTCCGCACCGCGCCGTCGATGAGTGCAAGTCCGCCGCATTCCTCGAACTCATATCCCTTAGAAAATATGAGCTGCATTCCGAGGCATATCCCGAGGAACGGCTTTTTTGCGGCTTCCTCCTTTATCGTATCAACAAGCCCCGACTCTGCGAGCTTTTCCATTGCCCACGGAAACGCTCCGACTCCCGGCAATATGACCGCGTCCGCGTCCTTTACAGACTTCGCGTCCGAGACGAGCGCGCTCTCCAGTCCGAGATGGTCGAGCGCATTTTTAACGCTGAAAATATTGCCCGCGCCGTAGTCAATAATAGCTATCATCACAGAACTCCTTTCGTGGAGAGCGTCGAACCGTCTGTATTATAGGCGACTGCCGTTTTCAGAGCGTGCGCCACTGACTTGAAGGCAGCCTCGCATTTATGGTGATCGTTGCTGCCGTAAAGGAGGCTTATGTGCAGTGTCATGCCTGAATTAAAGGCAAATGCGCGGAAAAACTCCTCCGTCATGCACAGGTCATAGTCGCCGCAGCTCTGATTTGTAAAATCGCAGTTGAACACAAGGAACGGTCTGTTGCTGAGATCGAGGCTTGCCATAGCGAGACTTTCGTCCATAGGTATATATGCGGTTCCGTAACGGACTATGCCCGATTTATCGCCAAGAGCCTGTCCCAAAGCAGCTCCGAGCGCTATTCCCGTATCCTCTACCGTGTGGTGGCAGTCAACGTTGAGGTCGCCCTTGACATGAATGCTCATGCTTATGCCGCTGTGAACGGACAGTGCGGTGAGCATATGGTCAAAAAATCCTACTCCGGTATCAATATCAGCTTTTCCTCTGCCGTCAAGAGCTGCCTCTATGCAGATGTCAGTCTCTTTTGTTTTGCGGACAATACTGCCCTTTCTTATTTCCTTATTCATTTATTATTCCCTCCCAACAAAGCGCGGCTATGAGCTTGTCCATTTCGTTTGGTGTACCTATTGTTATGCGAAGGTAGTCCTTTATTGTCGGCTTGTTCCACCAGCGCACATATATACCTCGCTTTTTAAGCTCGTTGAAAACGTATTCCGCAGATCTATGCGGCGGCTTTGCAAAAATGAAGTTGCTCTTTGAATCGGGGAAAATGAAGCCCATATCAGACAACACATTCTTTGTGATCTCCCTCATTTCTACTATTTTATCAACAGTGCTGCGGAAGTACTCCTCGTCCTTTACAGCAGCAGCTCCGCAAAGCTGCGTGACAGTGTTCATCGTGTACGAATTTATCGAGAACTTCACGTCATTCATGTATTTTATAAGCTTCTCGCTTCCCATTGCGTAGCCTATCCTCATGCCCGCCATCGAGCGCGACTTTGAAAAGGTCTGTATCACGAGCAGATTGTCATATTTTTCGATGAGCGGCAGGCAGCTCTCGCCGCCAAAGTCGATATATGCCTCGTCGATCATCACGACCGAATCAGGATTCGCGCGGACTATCTCCTCTATCATGCCCACACTTTCGAGTACTCCCGTGGGAGCATTCGGATTCGGGAAGATAATACCTCCGTTCGGCTTTTTGTAATCCTCAGGATCTATAGTAAAGTCGGGGCGCAGCGGCTTCGTCTCGTAGGGTATTCGGTAAACGTCAGCCCACACGTCATAGAATGAGTACGTGATATCGGGGAAAAATATCGGCTTTCCCGAATTGAAAAAGGTCAGGAACGCCATTGAGATAACGTCGTCCGAGCCTACTCCCACAAAGACCTGCGAAGGCTTAAGAGCGTACCGCTCCGCTATCGCATCCACGAGTATCTCAGCGTCGGGGGTGGGATAAAGCCTCATTCGCGAGATGTCGAAGCCGTCGAGTATTTTCTGTACCGCAGGAGACGGCGGATAAGGGTTCTCATTCGTATTAAGCTTGATTATGTCCGTTTCCTTTGGCTGCTCACCGGGAACGTATGGAACGACCCTGCGGACGTTTTCCTCCCAGCTGTTGTTCATATTTATCACTCCTAAAATAAACAGCTACAGGGCGGTAGTGAAAACCGCCCCATTGCGTCAATCTTCAAATCTTACCTTTATCGCATTTGCGTGAGCTGTAAGCCCTTCGCGCTCGGCAATGAGAACGATATCGTCCTTTGCCTCGCGCAGAGCCTGCTCGGTATAGTAGGTGTAGCTTGTTCGCTTGGTGAAGCTTGCCACGCCGAGCGGCGAGAAAAAGCGCGCCGTACCGCTTGTAGGCAGAACGTGATTCGGTCCCGCATAGTAATCTCCGAGAGGCTCGGAAGCATAGTTGCCGAGGAATATCGAGCCTGCATTGTCAAGGCTTCCCAGAAGCTCGAACGGGTTTTCCATGAGTACCTCAAGGTGCTCGGGAGCTATCCTGTTGGCAAGCTCCACACACTTTTCACGGCTGTCCGCAATGATTATCGCGCCGTAGTCCTCAATAGACTTTTCGATTATGTCCTTGCGCGAAAGATACTGCTTCTGGCGCTCTATCTCAGCGATAGTTTCATCAGCAAGCTTCTCGCTCGTCGTCACCATTATCGCTGAGGCGAGAACATCGTGCTCTGCCTGCGACATAAGATCTGCCGCAGTAAATTTGGGGTCTGCGGTATCGTCAGCGATGACAAGTATCTCGCTCGGTCCTGCGATCATGTCGATATCGACAACGCCGTAGAGAAGCTTCTTTGCCGTCGCGACATAGATGTTTCCGGGGCCTACTATCTTGTCGCACTTTGGTATCTCCTCCGTACCGTATGCGAGAGCGGCGATAGCCTGAGCTCCGCCCGAGAGGAAAACTCTGTCCACTCCGCAGATAGCTGCCGCAACGAGGATATCCTTGTTGGGAGAGCCGTCCTTGAGCGGCGGAGTCACCATGATTATTTCCCTTACGCCCGCTATTTTAGCGGGAACTGCATTCATGAGCACACTCGACGGATAAGCAGCCGTGCCTCCGGGGACGTAGAGTCCTACCCTTTCAAGTCCGCGGATACGCTGCCCAAGGATAACGCCGTTCTCCTTTGGCGCAATGAAGCTCTGCTCGACCTGACGGCTGTGGAAGTCCGCAATATTAGCCTGAGCATTCAGCAGAGCGTCCACAAAATCCTGATCCGCCTCGGTAAGAGCATCATTTATCACGTCCCTCGGAACTTCATAATACTGCGGCAGACTTCCGTCAAATTTCAGCGTGTAGTCCTTGACAGCGCTGTCGCCGTTTTCCTTTACATTTTCTATTATCGCGGAAACGACCTCGGTGACCTTTTTATTGGTCTCGCCGCTTCTCTTTTCAAGATCACTGAGAAAAGCGGTCTCGTCGATACCGTTTGCATATATCTTCTTCATCACAGATTCTCCTCTATAAGTTTGATAAGTCCGTCAATTTCCGCGTGGCGCATTTTAAGACTGACGGTGTTGGCGATAAGTCTCGCAGAGATTGGAGCTACATCCTCGATCACTTCAAGTCCGTTTTCTCTGAGAGTTGTTCCCGTCTCGACGATATCCACTATACCGTCGGCAAGCTCAAGCAGCGGAGCAAGCTCGACCGAGCCCTCTATCTTGATTATTTCGGTGTCCATACCCTTTTTCTCGAAGAAGCGCCTTGAAACGTTGGGGTACTTCGTGGCGATGGTCTTGATACCGTAGCCGCTGTAGAAGTCGTAACCCTTTTTAGTTGCGAGGGCGAATTTGCACTTTCCGAAGCCGAGATCAACAAGCTCGTAAAATTTACCGTGCATTTCCATTATGGTGTCCTTGCCTACCACACCGAGGTCGCATACTCCGTGCTCCACGTATGTGATAACGTCGTTTGCCTTTGCAAGAACTACCTCTAAATTCGCGTCGGGCACAGGGAGAATGAGCTTCCTGCCCTTATCGCGGACTGCCGTGCAGTCAAAGCCGAGCTTTTCGAGAAGTCCGACCGTGTCCTTTTCAAGTCTGCCCTTTGTAAGAGCAATTCTTATGGGCTTGTTCATTCCGCCTGACCTCCCTTAACTTCATCATCTATGACGACTACCTTTGCTATTTTCTTTTCCATTGCATACTCCCTGACGCTTTCGAGGTCGTCAAACAGTGCATTTTCAACAATAAGTCCCTGCTCGCGCAGCTCCTGTGCAGCTTTGAGTGCAGCTACTTCGCAGCCCGTCTCAGCATAGACTATCACGTCCGGTCTGGGCATAGCAGGAAGAACACCCTTTTTCTCGATGACCTTTGCAATGCCGTTGACATTTACCGCAAAGCCCACAGCAGGTATATCATAACCAAACTCGGATATGAGCTTGTCGTAGCGGCCGCCCGAGATGACTTCCTCACCGTGTCCTTGCAAATATCCCTTGATGATAAGCCCCGTGTAGTAGTCGGTCTTGTTGACAAGTCCGAGATCCACGGTGATAGAGCCGTCGTTTCCGCATATCTCGCAGGCGTCGGTGTAAATGTCTTTCAGCTCGTCGAGAATACGCTTGATGCTCTCGTCATGCATGAGAGCTTCAGCCTTTTCAAACACCTCTTCTCCTCCGAAAAGCGAGGGGAGCTTTTTGAGCGCAGCGGTTATCTGATTATCACCCAGAGAATCGAGCATATCGTTGAGCGCAGGGAAATTCTTATTCTCAATGAGCTTGCGTATGCGCTCCTTGTCGCGGTCAGAAGCATCAAGCCTGCCGACGAGCTCCTTGAAAATGCCGATGTGTCCTATCTCGAGTGAGAACTCCATGCCGAATGCTCTGAGAGAGTCTACTGCGGTAGAAATGACCTCTAAGTCCGCCATTTTCAGCTGCGAACCGATGAGTTCGATACCTGTCTGGACTATTTCGTCGCTCCTGCCCTTTAGTGCGGGCTCGGTGCGGTAAACTGTCTGGTCATAGCACAGCTTCAGCGGCAGAACTGCGTCTCTGAGGCGTGTTGCTACGACCCTTGCGATTGGCATGGTCGAGTCAGGGCGCATTACCAGAAGCCTTCCCTTGCTGTCGGTCAGCTTATAGAGGTTTTCCTGCGGAAAATATTGCGAATTGAGATTAAAAACGTCGAAGAACTCCAGCCCGGGGGTTATCATCTCGCAATATCCCCTGCTTTTGAAGAGGCTCAGAAGAGTATTCTCTATATCACGTCTCACTATGCATTCCCCGAAAAGCAGATCTTTAGTGCCCTCGGGAGTTATAAGGTCGTAATTTCTCATAAGCTATCTATCCTTTCAAAATATAGCTGTGGCTTAGCAGACAACAGGGCAAGTCTCACTTTAGTCTGCTAACACGATAATATGATAACATATTACTACAACAAAGTCAAGTTAAAAAAGCGAAAGCTGTGCAGAATCGGGTAATTCACCAAAAGCTCCTATGCTTTTGAGCATATCTATTGTTGTTTTTGACGCACCGCTCATCTCCTGAAACTCCTCTACCGAAATAAATCCGCCCTTCTGTGCAGCCTCGTATATTCCCATAGCAGCATTCTCTCCTACACCGGACATAGCCGAAAACGGTATTCTCAGCTTTCCGTCCTCAACAAGATAATCCACCGCGTGCGACTTCATGAGGTCGATCGGCAGGAATTCATATCCGCGCGAGAGCATTTCATTCGTTATAAGGAGAATGTCATAAAGGTCACTTTCTTTTTTAGTGCGGTCGTTTCCGAGCGCGGCAATCTCCTCTATTCTCGCGCGGACTGCACTCTTACCCCTGACGGCAAGCTCTGCATCGAAGTCCTCGCCTCTGACAGAGAAATATGTCGCATAATACTCGAGCGGACGGTGCAGCTTGAACCAGCCCAGCTTTATTGCAGCGATAACGTATGCCGCAGCGTGAGCCTTCGGGAACATATACTTTATTTTAAGGCAGCTGTCGATGTACCATTGCGGAACATCATGGTCGAGCAGCATTTGTATTATCTCGGGTGTGAATTGCTTGGGCGCTTTTCCTTTTCTTGTCCACTCCATTATCTGGAACGCCATTTTCGGCTCTACGCCCTTGTAAAGCAGATAAGTCATGATACTGTCTCGCGTTCCTATTACCTCGGAAATTGTACAAGTTCCGCTGTCAATAAGGTCCTTTGCGTTGCCGAGCCATACGTCCGTTCCGTGGGAAAGACCCGATATCTGCAAAAAGTCGCTGAACTTAGTCGGTTTTGCGTCAAGCAGCATCTGTATCGTGAAGCCCGTACCCATTTCCGGTATACCGAGGCTTCCCGTCTTGCAGTAAATTTCCGCAGGAGTCACTCCGAGCACCTCACAGTTGGTGCACATTTTTATAACGTCAGGGTCGGAAGTAGGAACGTCCTTTATCTTTATGCCCGTTAAGTCTTCAAGATGCTTGTAGAGCGTCGGCACAACGTGACCGAGCTCGTCGAGCTTCAATATAGTATCATGCAGCGAGTTGAAGTCAAAGTGAGTCGTTATGACCTCGGAATCCGCAGAATCTGCAGGGTGCTGAACGGGAGTGAAGTCATAAACGTCGTAATCCGACGGCACAACGACCATTCCGCCGGGATGCTGTCCGGTAGTTCTCTTGATACCGGTGCAGCCTATAGCAAGGCGGTTCATTTCGGCATTATTCAGCGTCACGCCGTTATCCTCGCAGTACTTTTTCACGTATCCGTAAGCTGTCTTGTCGGCAACGGCAGAGATAGTTCCCGCCTTGAATACGTTGGATTTGCCGAAAAGCTGCTCAGTATATCTATGGGCGTGCGACTGGTATTCGCCCGAGAAATTCAGATCTATATCCGGAGCCTTATCTCCGTCAAATCCGAGGAAGGTCTCGAACGGAATATCGTGTCCCTCACGCATCATATCCTTTCCACAGTCGGGGCAGTTCTTCTGAGGCAGGTCGAAGCCCGAGCCGTACACGCCGTCCAGCAGAAACTCGCTGTGCTTACAGTTGGGACAGATATAATGCGGAGGCAGAGGATTTACCTCTGATATGCCTGCCATAGAAGCTACGAACGAAGATCCTACCGAACCTCTCGAACCGACGAGATAGCCATTTTCAACTGAGTTCCACACAAGCTTCTGAGCGATGATATACAGCACAGAAAAGCCGTGCTTGATGATCGAGGAAAGCTCTCTGTTCAGGCGCTTTTCCACAAGCTCGGGCAGCGGATCGCCGTAGATCTCACGCGCTCTTTCATTGGTTATGCGCGTAAGCTCCTCCTCGGCGCCCTCGATAGTTGGAGTAAACGTTCCCTTTGGTATCGGGCGCACGACCTCCACCATATCGGCTATCATGTTAGTATTTGTTATAACGACCTCTCTTGCCTTGTCCGCGCCGAGATACTCGAATTCGCCGAGCATTTCCTCCGTCGTGCGCAGGTAAAGCGGAGCCTGATTCTCCGAATCCTTAAAGCCCATGCTCGCCAGGATTATCTTGCGGTATATAGCGTCCTTAGGGTCAAGGAAGTGTACATCGCAGGTAGCGCATACAGGTATGCCAAGCTTATCGCCGAGCGCAACAATACGGCGATTGAGCTCGCGAAGCTCCTCATCATTTTCAGCCGTCCCCTCGCGCACCATGAATTCGTTGTTGCATATGGGCTGTATTTCAAGGTAATCATAGAATTTTGCCAGCCGTTCAAGCTCCTTCTCAGGAGCTTTATTTATCATAGCCTGAAACAGCTCGCCTGCTTCACAGGCGCTTCCGAAGATAAGGCCTTCACGATGAGCCTGCAGAACAGACTTCGGGATAAGAGGTTTTTTGTAAAAGTAATTCAGGTTGCTGTATGATACAAGTTTGTATAGATTCTTTAGCCCTGCCTGATTGCGAACAAGTATTATCTGATGATAGCTTTTGAGCTTCTTGACATCTATTTCTCCTGCCTTGAAGTTTATCTCGTCAAGAGTTTTAAGGTCTTTTTCGCTGACGAGCCTGCCGATCAGCTCTATATATATTTTAGCAAGCATAAGAGCGTCGTCAGATGCTCTGTGGTGATCGAATTTACCGAGCTTGAGATTCTTTGCTACTAAATTCAGCTTATGGCGTCCCATTTCGGGGAGCATCGCCTGACAGAGAATGAGCGTATCTATCCAGTTATATTCAAATTTAATATTATGTCTCTTGCACACCTCGTTGATAAAGGTCGTATCGAAATTCGCATTGTGAGCCGCCAGTACAGGATACTCTCCGCAGAATTCCATGAACATACGCACAGCTTCGTCCTCCGGCGGAGCATTTTTTACGTCCTCATCGCTGATACCTGTCAGCTCGGTTATCTTTTCAGGGATATGCTTTCCGGGGTTGACCTTCGTATTGAAGCTGTCCACTACCTGCATATTTTTCAGCTTTACAGCACCTATCTCGGTAAGGCGGTCTGCGGAAAAGCTAAGACCGGTCGTCTCTACGTCAAAAATTATTATCTCGTCGTTTATGCTGCGTGTATCAGGCTTCTTAAGAATAAGCTGTCTGTCCATATCGTTTACGACATACGCCTCGCAGCCGTAAATGACCTTGAAGTCCTTGGGCATATTGTACATACAGTCGGGGAACGCCTGTACGCAGCCGTGGTCGGTAATAGCTATTGCCTGATGTCCCCACTGCGCGGCTCTGTTGATGATAGTGACCGGATCGGTAACTGCGTCCATTGCGGACATATTCGTATGGCAATGAAGCTCGACGCGCTTTTCCGGATAATTGTCCATTTTGGGTATGCGCTTTACCTTGATGAGCGAGTATGGAGTTATAACGATATCCCTTGCGTAGGAATCATAATCTATTTTTCCGGATACGAGCAGGGTAGACCCCTTTTTGATCGAGCTCAGCTTCATATCCTCTATCTCTTTATTTGCAGCGAAGATCTTCACCTTCAGCGAACCGCTGTAATCTGTGATATCAAAGGTCGCAACAGTCTTTTCATTGCGCAGCTCCTTTATCTCGCTTGCGAAAACATCGCCGACTAAGACGAGCTTCTCGCCGAGTCTCATGACCGCATCACATATCGAAACGGGCTTTTCACGGATAGCCTTGCCCTTGATTATCTCCGCAGACGAAGGATCAAATCCCTTATCGAGCGCCGATATATCCACCACAGCAGTCGGAACTGCTGCCTGACGCGCCTCCTCAAGAATCTGCTCTTTGGACTTTTCAGGCACGAGCTGATCGCTGTAGTCAGGAAGCTCCGCCTCGAGCTGTGTTATCATATTGTCAAAATCGTCAGATGATACGGAATTATCACCATCGAGCTTTACTGTGAGTCTGCGTGAGAACATATTATAAATGCACTGTGAAAGCTTGCCGCAGAAATCATTCTTAACAAGGAGATCAAGTCCTCCATGTACTATCCTGATATTTATGCAATCGCCTGATAAAGTGACCTCTGCGTCCTCTAAAAAGCCGTTAACAACAGGAACGTCCCTTCGCATGAGCTTTATTATCTCACCGAAAAAGTCCATAGAAAAGTCCGAGTAATAATGGCAGTTCAGCCTTATCCTGTCAACCTTAAGAGCTTCGGATACAGTCTTTTCAAAAGAAAAAATATCGTCCGCAGGAACAAGATCGGAAAAATTTGCAAAAAAGCTTATGCTGTCGATCTTTTCGGAATATGTAAGCTTGAATATCTCACCGCTCCTGACGCTGTCGGGGAGCTCCGCCCCGTATTCGCTCAGAAATTCAGCTAAATTTATGTTCATTTATTAAAGCTTGTCCACCTCTGCAAGAAGCTCGGGGACAATGTCCTCCTCCCTGATCTTTCGCTGGCTGCCGTCCTTTTTGAAGATTATCGCGCAGCCGTCTCCACCCGCGATACCTACGTCAGCCTCACGCGCCTCGCCGGGACCGTTAACGATACAGCCCATTACTGCGACCGTGATGTCCTTTTCGAGGTCCTTTACTGCCTCCTCGACCTTTTTCGCCGTACCGATGAGGTCTATTCTTGTTCTTCCGCAGGTCGGACATGAAACGAGCCGCACTCCACCCCTCCTGCCGATACAGCGCAGGATATCCTTTGCAGCCTCTATTTCGCGGACGGGGTCGTCGGTGAGAGAAACACGTATCGTCTCGCCGATGCCGTCGCAGAGCAGTGAGCCTATGCCGACAGCGGATTTTATGAGTCCCATTCTCTCCGTGCCCGCCTCGGTGACTCCGAGGTGGAGCGGATAATTACAGCGCTCCGCCGCAAGTCTGTAGGAAGCTATCATCTTATTTACGTCAGAGGATTTTATGGAAATAACAATATCGTCAAAGTCGAAATGCTCCAGCATTGCCGCGTGGTTCATTGCGCTCTCGACAAGAGCTTCGGGAGTCGGAGAGCCGTACTTCGCAAGAAGCTCCTTTTCAAGAGAGCCCGAATTCACACCGATACGTATGGGCAGGCTTCTCGCGCGACAAGCCTCAACGACCTGCTTTACCCTGTCCATTCCGCCGATATTCCCGGGATTTATGCGTATCTTGTCAACTCCCGCAGCCGCAGACTCGAGCGCAAGCTTGTAGTCGAAGTGGATATCCGCAACCAGCGGTATCTTCACCGCCTCCTTGATGGCGGGAATGAGCCTTACAGCCTCCATATTCGGGATAGCCGCGCGGATTATCTCGCAGCCCGCTGCTTCGAGCCCGACCGCCTGCCTGACGCTGCCCTCGATGTCGTCCGAGCGCACGTTCAGCATTGACTGTATATATATGTGCTTTCCGTCGAGGACGCAGTCCCCGACTCTGACAGGTTTTACGTTTCTCATAAGTGATACTCCTTTTATTTACTTCAAGTCACGAAATCGCCGCTATCCGCCCGTTACAAGACGGACTATATCGTTATATGTGGCGAATATCATTATGCCAAACAGAAGCACCATTCCCGCAAGGTGAACATATCCCTCGTGCTCGGGCTTTACGGGCTTTCTGCGAATAAATTCGATAAGACAGAAAAGCAGTCTTCCGCCGTCGAGCCCCGGGATAGGAAGCAGGTTGAAAATGCCTACATTTATCGAAATGAGCGCAGTCATGTAAGCAATGCTCGAAACTGCCTCGCGCAAGCCATTGCTTTCCTTGGCGGTCTCGCTTATTGCGGAGACAACGCCTACAGGTCCCGAAACGTCATCCTTGCTGATCTTGCCACTGACGAGCTGCTTGAGGGAAAGTCCCACGATATGGGTCATGGACATGAATATCTCGCCTGACCCCTTTATGACTGTCAGGGGTGTTTTGTCCTTGTATACGACCCCGAAATCGAACAAACCGCCGTACATCTTATCGCCGAATTTTACCTGCGGTATCTCAAGCTTTTCGCCGTTTCTGATGACTACCACATCATAGGTATCGGTACTGCCCGATGAAAGAATGAAATCGATGTCAAGATTGCTGTAAACGCGAGTTCCGCCCATTCTGATTATCTTGTCATCATGGCGAAGTCCCGAATCGTAGCTCTCCGCATAGTAGGTGACATCGCCGTTATCCTCCCTGACTCCACGGAAGCCCGAAATAACGGTCGTGGGTACTCCGTCAAGGGTGCATATCAGTACCACGACCATGATAAAACCGAGGATAAAGTTGTTGAACGCACCTGCCGCAAGGACGATAACACGCTTCCAGAGCTTTGCCTTGCGGAAGTTGCGCGGGTCGTCGCTCTCGATGTCCTCTTCCATTGCACAGTAGCCTCCGACGGGCAGAAGCCGCAGAGAATAGGAGGTCTCGCCCTTTTTCTTCTGAAGCAGCTTCGGACCCATGCCGACCGAGAACTCTATCACCTTTATCCCGCTGAGCTTTGCGCAGATAAAGTGCCCGAACTCATGAACGGTCACTATAATGCCAAAAATGATTATCGCAATGATTATACCCATTTAAGAATTATCCTTTCTTGCCGATACGCTCCCTGACGTAAGCCCTTGCAGCAGTATCTGCCTTCATCACGTCCTCATAGGAGGTTATCTGCGATGGCTCGAATGTATCGAGTACAGAGGAAACTATCTCCCCTATCTGAATGAAATCTATTTCGTCGCCGAGGAACGCCTTTACAGCCTCCTCGTTCGCGGAGTTCACAAGGCATGGATACGCTCCGCCGCGCTTTATCGCCTCTATTGCCGCCGATAGGCACTTAAACGTTTCAATATCAGGTTTTTCAAAGGTGAGGCTGCCGTAATCCGTCAGAGAGAGCCGCCCCGTGGGACACTCCACGCGGTTCGGGTAGAGCAGTGCATACTGTATAGGTATCTTCATGTCGGGAACTCCGAGCTGCGCGATGACCGAGTAGTCGTTGTACTCTACCGCGGAATGTACTACACTCTGGCGGTGAACAACTATCTCTATCTGCTCGGGTTCAAGGTCGAACAGCCACTTTGCCTCGATAAATTCAAGTCCCTTGTTCATGAGAGTAGCAGAGTCTATTGTTATCTTGTTTCCCATGTCCCAGTTGGGGTGATGGAGCGCCTGCTCTTTTGTGACGGAGCGGAGCTCGTCATAGGTCTTGCCGAAAAATGGTCCGCCGGAGGCTGTGAGTACGATCTTACTGAGCTGCTCACGCTTGTTGCCCTGCAAGCACTGGAATATCGCCGAATGCTCGCTGTCAACGGGATATATCTTAACCCCCTTTTCAGCTGCGAGGGACATTACCAGCTCTCCGCCTGCAACAAGGGTCTCCTTGTTGGCAAGAGCGATGTCCTTGCCCGCATTTATCGCGGTCAGCGTGGGAAGAAGTCCCACCATTCCGACAACGGAGTTGAGGACGATATCAGTCTCCTGCATTGCGGCAATTTCGCAAAGTCCCTCCATACCGCAGAGAACCCTTATGCCCGTATCGGTAAGGCGGCCGCGGAGCTCGGTGTATTTGTCCTCATTGTAAATGCACACGACCGACGGCTTGAATTTCCTTGCCTGTGCTCCGAGCATGTCAACGCTGCTGTATGCCGCGAGGGCAGTCACCTTCAAGCCGTGCTTTTCGCAGACCTCAAGTGCCTGAGTCCCGATAGAGCCCGTAGAACCGAGCACGGAAACAGTTTTATTCATTATTATTTCCACCTTTGTATTGTATGTTGATCCATTTCATAAAATGCGAAAGGGACTATCCGCCTTGAACGCGATTAGTCTCCTTTCAGGGTATTAATAATCCAAAAGCTTCAGCAGCTCTGTCATCACATAGAACGTGGGCAACACGAAAAGAACACTATCAAAGCGATCCATCATTCCGCCGTGTCCCGGCATTATCTTTCCGTAATCCTTGAAGCCTATCTGACGCTTCACCATTGAGGCGGAAAGGTCTCCGACCGTTCCTATGACCGCGCAGACCGCGCCCATTATAAATTCAAGCAGCATGGGTACTATCTGCACCTTGCCGAAGTATATCGTGAACGCTGCCGTGAAAACGATACCCGTCACGACAATACCGCCGACGAATCCTTCTATAGTCTTTTTCGGGCTTATCTCGGGGCAGAGCTTGTGCTTTCCGAGCGCAACGCCCGTGAAGTAAGCTCCTGTGTCGGCTATCCATGCTCCGCACAGTCCCATGACAAGCAGGAAAAGTCCGTTCTCACTATCCATGCGGTCAATGCGAACGATGCAGCTCATCGCCTGCGGAACGAGCACCATTACCGCGAGTGCGAAGAATATCTGCTCGTAGCGCAGCTCCTTGTGGTGTCTGAGCCACGTTATGAATATGACAAACGCCGCAGCAAGAGTCACGGCAAAAGCAATAACAGACATCCTGCCGTCGATCCTTGTGAAGTCAGCTCCGCCAATGATACTGTCGGGAAGATAGTAGAACTTGTTGTAAATAAACGGCATAGAAATGCCGCAGAGCTCCGCCGCAATGAGTATGGGGAAGCTCTTCTCCAGCTTCACCGCACGCAGCAGCTCATAGAGCATTATCGCTATCATAGCCGCGACCGCTATCGGTAGAACTATCGTGTCATGGAAAAACAGCACGACGACGAGTATAGCTACGCCGACCGCGCCCGAGATTATCCTCGTAAGCATTCACACACCTCCGAAGCGGCGCTGACGTCTGCCGAACTCGATAAGTGCCTTGTCAAGCTCCTCCGGAGTGAAGTCAGGCCAAAGAATATCCGTAAAGTAGTATTCCGCATAGGCACACTGCCAGATCAGGTAATTGGAAAGCCGCAGCTCGCCGCTTGGGCGGATAACAAGGTCAACGTCGGGAAGTCCGGCTGTATACAGGTTATCAGCTATGGACTGCTCAGTGATGTCCTCGGGGCGTATCTCGCCGTTTACAGCCTTTTGCGCAAGGAGCCTCGCCGCATGAGCGAGCTCGTCTCTGCCGCCGTAATTGACCGCCATCATGAGGTTCATCTCGGTGTAATGAGCGGTGTCCTCTTCAAGTTTTATCATCTTTTCCTGTAAGTCCTCGTCGAACGCTGATTTGTCGCCGAGGAATATCATTCTTGTGTTCTCGCTGAGGAAGTTGCGAACGTCCACGATGTAGTCGCGGAAAAGCTCCATTATCGTGTTGACCTCGTCGTCGGGACGCTGCCAGTTCTCCGTCGAAAACGCATAGAACGAGATGTTTTTCAAGCCGATATCCTTACAGTAGCGCACGATCTTCTTGAAATTCTTTGCACCCTCGCGGTGCCCGAACGAACGAGGCAGTCCGCGCTTCTTTGCCCATCTGCCGTTGCCGTCCATTATGAAACCCACGTGCCGGGGCAGTACCTCAGGCAGCGCAAGCTCTTCCTTTTCTTTTTTACCGAATAATGCCATATCTCACCATTAAACCGTCATTATTTCTTTTTCCTTATCGGCGACCGCCTTGTCAACGTCCGCGCAGAAGTCGTCTGTAAGCTTCTGTACCTTCTTCTCGCATTCCTTGAGGTCGTCCTCGGTTATCTCAGAGCCCTTCTGCATTTTCTTAAGCTTATCCATTGTATCGCGCCTTGTGTTGCGGATAGTCACCTTACACTCCTCACCGTACTTCTTTATAGTCTTGGCAAGCTCCTTACGTCTGTCCTCAGTAAGCTGCGGAAAGGCAAGACGTATAACGTTTCCGTCGTTAGTTGGAGTGATACCGATGTCAGAAGCCTGTATCGCCTTTTCAATGAGCTTCAGGCTGGATTTATCCCACGGCTGTATAACGAGTATCCTTGCTTCGGATACAGAAACTGCCGCCATCTGGTTTACAGGAGTGGGAGCTCCGTAATAGTCCACCATAACCTTGTCGAGAACAGCAGGATTTGCTCTGCCTGCACGGATAGACGCAAACTCGTTTCCGAGCGCATTGAGGCTCTTATTCATTTTTTCTTTTGCTGCATTGATAGTATCTTTCATGATAAAAATTCCTTTCGTACCGGTTGTAATATTTATATAGCTTTATTCCTCGTAAACTACTGTACCCACGTCCTCGCCCATAACGGCGTCGAGGATATTATCGGGGCGTGAGAGATCGAATACGAGCATTTTCATCTTGTTATCACGGCACATAGCAGCGGCTGTGCTGTCCATAACGCCGAGTTCTTCGCCGATGACCTGGCTGAATGTGAGTGTTGAATACTTTTTGGCGTCGGCGTATTTGTGAGGATCCTTATCGTAAACGCCGTCAACAAGAGTTGCCTTGAGGAAGATATCCGCCTCGATCTCGACCGCCCTCAGCGAAGCAGCCGTATCGGTGGAGAAGAACGGATTTCCCGTTCCGCAGCCGAATATCACTATCCTGCCCTTTTCGAGATGTCTTACCGCTCTATTGCGTATATAGGGCTCTGCGACCTGCTGCATAGTTATCGCGGTCTGTACCCTTACGTCGCAGCCGAGGGATTCGAGCACATCTGCGAGTGCAAGAGCGTTCATAGCTGTGGCAAGCATTCCGATGTGATCGGCACGGGTCCTGTCCATAGCTCCGCTCGACCTGCCGCGCCAGAAGTTTCCTCCGCCGACAACGACTCCTACCTGAACGCCTGCGTCAGTACATTTTTTAATGCTCTTGCAGATCTCGGTTATAACATCATAATTAAGACCGGTCTTTTTTTCACCTGCGAGCGCCTCGCCGCTCACCTTGAGAAGAATACGTTTATATTTTGGTTCCATATAAGCACCTCACAAAATTTTATCTATGTATATTTTACACTAAAATCGCAAATATGTAAAGTACATTTTTTTAAAATCGCGAAAAAAATCCATTATTTTCTATATTTTTACTTATATCCTGCAATGATATTATCATAAAATAAAAGGACAGACGATCATTTCGTCATTTTCAACAAAAATCATGGGAATTTAATGTCGCTCTTCGACCTAAGTTGTTCTTGACTTTTCCCTTTGTCTGTGGTATAATATAAAAGCTGACTTAGCGTTGAGTTTCATTCAGCGCTGTGTTCAACTTGTATGGAGAGGTATCGAAGCGGTCATAACGAGGCGGTCTTGAAAACCGTTTGACTTAACGGTCACGTGGGTTCGAATCCCACCCTCTCCGCCAATACAATTTTATGAGTAAGCGTTTCTACTCTTGCTCGTCAGTTTGCGGATTTACCCAAGTGGTGAAGGGGCTCCCCTGCTAAGGGAGTAGGTCGGGAAACCGGCGCGAGAGTTCAAATCTCTCAATCCGCGCCATAGCAGATAGCTTCTGCTAAACCACGGATGAAGATGTCTTCATCCGTTTTTTGCATATAAAATTCCAACGGAGGTAATATCATGCAGATAGCTTTATGTTCACTGATCGGTTATCTTATCGGCAATATCAATCCGGCTTATATTATTTCCAGACTTAAAGGATTCGATATCCGCGAAAGAGGCTCGGGAAATGCCGGCGCTTCAAATGCCGTTATCACAATGGGGAAACGCGCAGGACTTTTTATTGCACTGTTCGACATTGCAAAGGCTGTTGCCGCTTCCTTGATCGCCGCATATCTTTTCCCCCAGATACGCTTTGCGAAGATACTTTCCGGTTCTTCATGTATCCTCGGTCATATTTTCCCGTTCATTATGAAATTCCACGGCGGAAAGGGGCTCGCCTGCCTTGCGGGCATGATAATTGCATTTAATCCTTATCTTTTCCTGATAATGCTCCTTTTTGAGATGATACTCGGCTTTTCAATGGACTATGTGTGTGTGGTACCGATATCGGGCTCAATTCTTTTCACAGTCATCTACGCCTTTGCAACAGGAGATCCTATCGGAACTATTATCCTTTCGGCGATTTCACTGATAATCCTGAAAAAGCATATCGAAAATATCAAGCGAATACAAAACGGCACCGAAGCTCATATAAGCTTCCTCTGGAAAAAGGATCAGGAAATAGCGCGTATCAAGAAAAACACAAATTCATAAAAGCAAAAGCACCGCTTATGCGGTGCTTTTTATTATGCCATGATATATCCTGCGGTGAACGCAGCCTCGGCTTCACGTATGAAGTACCCCTGCTGCGCTCCGCATACGGGACAGCTCTGCGGGGGCTCGCTGCCCGTGTGGATATGTCCGCAGTTGAGACATATCCAGCGTTCCTGAGTGCTGTCCGAGCGGAAAAGCATTCCGTCGCGCCACAGCTTTGCGTAGTATTCAAAGCGCTTGCGGTGAGATTCCTCTATCTTAGCTATCATATTGAATTTTGCCTGTATATCGGCAAAACCTTCGTCCGCAGCTATCTGCCCGAACTGCGGATAGACCTCGCGGAACTCCTTGTCCTCGTCCGCCGCCGCAGAGTCGAGGAGCTGCTGTATATCCGTATAAACGTCCGCAGGGTAGTCGGCAGCAATGGTTATCTGAGTACCCGCACAGTCCTTTAAAAGCTCAAAGAACTGCTTGGCGTGGCGTTCCTCCTGCTCGGCAGTGAAGCGGAACATTCTCTCGAGTCCAACTAAATTCTGTTCCTGAGCGATGAGTGCCGCCTGATAGTAGCGCTGACGCGCCTGACACTCGCCTGCGAATGCGCGCATGAGGTTCACCTTGGTCTGGCTTTCACAAAAATTTTTCTGCATGATATTACCTCCTTTTAGAAGTAGTATGTGCAGTTTTGGTGCGGCTATTCACCGCGGCGGCTGCGGATAATTTCCCGTATCAGCAGCGGCAGTCCGATGAGAGCGCTCCAAGTGCCGATGTCGATAATAAGTCCGGCCCATAAAAAGTGCTTCAGCGGAGTGCAGGCAATGCAGAGCGCCGCAAGTGCTCCGCCAATAAACGGAATGCATGAAAAGCCCGCATTCGTACGCTTTGCACGTATAACTCCCCACCAGTTGCCGACGATGATAAGAGCGGACAAAAGCCCTGCTATCGCAACAAAAGCTATCCTCGCTGCACTCATTTCACACCTCCGCAAAAAAGGGCGGACCTGAAGTCCGCCCTTAAATTCAGCAACGAATTATATCTCGTTTACCTTTCTCTTTACATACGATGTATGCAGAACCTCGTGAGCCTTGTGGCTGCCGGGCTTGCCGAAGAACTCCTCATAAACCTGCTTGATAGCGGGATTCTCGTGAGACTGTCTCAGCGGCATTGACTTATCAAGGTTGTAGAGCACCTTAGCTCTCTCTTCTCTGATGTCAACGAAGTTTCTTACGCCCATGGGAACCTGAGGCTGACCGCCGCCGTTTACACAGCCGCCGGGACAAGCCATGATCTCAATGAACTGAGCGTCGCACTCGCCGCTTATTATCTTGTCGAGTATCTCTCTTGCATTTGAAAGACCACTTGCAACAACTACCTTGACATCAAGATCGCCTACCTTATAAGTAGCCTCCTTGATACCCTTTGTACCACGTACTTCGGGGAGATCTGTTACATTCTCACCTGTGAGAGTGTGAACAGCAGTTCTGAGAGCAGCCTCCATAACGCCGCCTGTTGCGCCGAAGATAACGCCTGCACCGGTAGAGATTCCGAGCGGATCATCGAACTTCTCATCGGGAAGTGCATTGAAGTTTATACCTGCGCGCTCGATCATTCTGCCGAGCTCACGTGTTGTAAGAGCGAAATCAACATCGGGAACACCCGCTGCGCTCTGATCGGGTCTGCCGATCTCGAACTTCTTAGCTGTACAAGGCATGATAGAAACCATAACGATATTCTTGGGATCAATACCCATTTTCTCAGCATAGTATGTCTTAGAGGTAGCGCCAAACATCTGCTGAGGCGACTTACAGCTTGAAAGGTGGTCGAGCAAATCGGGATAATAATGCTCGCAGAACTTTACCCAGCCGGGCGAACATGAAGTTATCATCGGGAGAACTCCGCCGTCCTGAACTCTCTCAACAAACTCATTAGCCTCTTCCATGATAGTGAGGTCAGCAGCAAAGTCGGTATCGAATACCTTGTCAAAGCCGAGTCTGCGAAGAGCCGCAGCCATTTTTCCTTCTACGTTAGTGCCGATAGGATTGCCGAAGCATTCACCGAGACCTGCACGAACTGCGGGAGCTGTCTGTACAAGAACGGTCTTTTCGGGATCTGCGATAGCAGCAAGAACTTCCTTAGTGTAGTCCTTTTCGGAGATAGCTCCTACGGGACATACAGCAATACACTGTCCGCAGGATACGCAGCTTGTCTCGCCAAGGCCCATATCGAATGCTGAACCGATGAAGGTCTTGAAGCCTCTCTCATTAGCGCCGATAACGCCAATACCCTGAGTCTTGGAGCAGACTGCAACGCAGCGGCGGCAGAGGATACACTTATTGTTATCACGGTACATATGAGCAGCTGTCTGATCGATCTCGTACTCATTCTTTACACCGTCGAATCTTGAAGCGTCCTCGATACCGTAGTCCTTAGCAAGCTTCTGGAGCTCGCAGTTTCCGCTTCTCACGCAGGAGAGGCACTTTCTGTCATGTGTAGAGAGGATAAGCTCGAGGGTCTTTTTTCTTGACTCGATAACCTTAGGAGAGTTTGTGAGTATCTCCATATTATCAGAGCACGGATAAACGCAGCCGGCAACGAGTCTGAAGCCTCTGCCCTCATTTACCTCTGTAATACAGATACGACAGGCACCTATCTCGTTTATCTCCTTCATATAGCAAAGTGTGGGGATCTCAAATCCGGCAGTATGAGCAGCCTCAAGAACTGTAGTGCCCTTCGGAACGGAGATTTCAACACCATTAATTTTAACTGTAATATTTTCCATTAATAATTCCTCCGCTTATTTCTTGATGATTGCCTTGAACTTACATGTAGCGATACAAGCACCGCACTTTACGCACTTATTCTTATCGATCTCCATTGCGGCAAGCTTTTTGCCGGGAGCGATGTAATCTGTCCTTGTGATAGCCGAAGCAGGACACTGCTTAGCGCACATTCCGCAGCCGATACAGCTGTCCTTGATGATCTCGAAGCTGAGCAGATCCTTACATACGCCGGCAGGACACTTCTTGTCAACAACGTGAGCGATATACTCGTCTCTGAAGCACTTGAGCGTAGAAAGAACGGGGTTAGGAGCAGTCTGACCGAGACCGCAGAGCGAATTGGACTTAACGTGATATGCAAGCTCTTCAAGCTTATCTATATCCTCGAGAGTTCCCTTGCCCTTTGTGATCTTATCGAGTATCTCCCACATTCTCTTTGTACCGATACGGCACGGAGTACACTTACCGCAGCTCTCGTCAACGGTAAATTCGAGGAAGAACTTAGCGATATCTACCATACAGTTATCCTCGTCCATAACGATGAGTCCGCCTGAACCCATCATCGAGCCGATGCTGATGAGGTTATCGTAGTCTATCGGGATATCGAAGTGCTCTGCGGGGATACATCCGCCGGAAGGTCCGCCTGTCTGAGCAGCCTTGAACTTCTTTCCGTTCGGGATACCGCCGCCTATCTCCTCGATTACCTCGCGGAGGGTAGTTCCCATAGGAACCTCAACGAGACCTGTGTTCTTGATCTTACCGCCGAGGGCGAATACCTTTGTACCCTTTGATTTTTCTGTACCCATTCCTGCAAACCAGTCTGCACCGTTGAGGATTATCTGGGGAATATTTGCATATGTCTCAACATTGTTGAGGATAGTAGGCTTCTGGAAGAGACCTTTTTCAGCAGGGAAAGGAGGTCTCGGACGGGGCTCGCCTCTGTTGCCCTCGATAGAAGTCATAAGGGCGGTCTCCTCGCCGCAGACGAAAGCACCTGCGCCGAGACGGAGGTCGATATCGAAGCTGAAGTCTGTTCCGAATATATTATTGCCGAGCATACCCGCCTCACGAGCCTGCTCGATAGCGATGTGAAGTCTTTCTACAGCGATCGGGTACTCAGCGCGGACGTAGATATAGCCCTGCTTAGCACCAATAGCGTAGCCTGCGATAGTCATAGCCTCAAGAACAACGTGAGGATCGCCCTCAAGAACGGAACGGTCCATGAATGCGCCCGGGTCGCCCTCGTCGGCATTACAGCAGACATACTTCATATCAGCGTCGGGAACGATATTGCGTGCGAGCTTCCACTTCATACCTGTGGGGAATCCGCCGCCTCCGCGTCCTCTCAGACCTGAATCGAGGATAGTCTGGATAACGTCCTCGGGGGTCATCTCGGTAAGCACCTTGCCGAGAGCGCGGTAGCCGTCTCTGCCTATATATTCATTGATATTTTCAGGATTTATAACGCCGCAGTTTCTGAGCGCAACGCGGTGCTGCTTTTTATAGAATGAAGTATCGTCGAGCGACTTGATATTATCTCCGTCAACAGTTTCCTCATACAGGAAATCCTTAACGGGAGCGCCGCCTACCAGATGTTCCTCAACTATTCTGGGGATCTCATCAACGTTAACGCGCGAGTAGAACGAACCCTCAGGATAAACGATCATGATCGGACCTCTTTCACAGAGACCGAAGCAGCCTGTTTTTACTATCTGTACCTTATCTGTAAGTCCGTTTGCAGCAAGCTCTTCCTCGAGCTTCTCTATTATTTTGGGAGAGCCGGAAGAGGTACAGCCTGTACCGCCGCAGACAAGGACGTGTCTTTCATATTTTGAAGAAGCATTGCCATGTGTTCTGAGAGCGACCTCGCCCTCCATGCTTTCTCTGACAACCTTGAGTTCTTCAAGAGTTTTCATAAATCAACCTCCTATGTAATTATGTTTGGGATCAAGCGTATTTCGCGATGATTTTTTCAACATCATCAACAGTAAGACGTCCGTAAACATCCTCGTTAACGGTAAGAACGGGGGCAAGTCCGCAGGCGCCGATGCAGCGGCAGGCGTCAAGCGAGAACTTTCCGTCGGGAGTGCATTCTCCGCCGCTTATACCGAGCTTTTCCTGAAGCTTATCATAAATATCGCCGGAGCCCTTTACATAGCAGGCTGTACCAAGACAGACTGAGATAGTATACTCGCCCTTCGGATAAAGCGAGAACTGTGCGTAAAAGGTTACGACGCCATAGATCTTTTCAAGCGGTATACCTGTATTATCGGAGATAATAGTCTGCACCTCAATAGGCAGATAGCCGTATATCTCCTGTGCCTTCTGGAGGATAGGCATAAGGGCACCCTTATCGTTTTTCTTCTCTTCGATAACCTTGAGAAGCTCCGCTTCCTGCTCCGGAGTACCCTTAAAGGGAACAGTTGATTTAGCTGAATTCATTAAATGGACCTCCTTGTAATTTCTGTGAAAAATGTAACAATGTGCATTATAACAAATATGAGATGAATAGGTATCCCATATATCACATCTCACATATCTTAATGTATTATAACATATAAGCGGACAAATTTCTATTGATTTTTCAGACTAAATAACCCACTTTTTTTTGTTGATTTTCTACAAATTTCACCTATTTGAGTTTTGCAAGTCTAACCAAAATGGGCTAACTTGGGTTAACAAAGCCGTTTCAGCCGGATTTGTTTAAGATATTCCCAATTATAGAAAATTTTACATTTTATATTTTTCGTTTCTTATTGACAAATCTTTATAATTATTGTATATTTATTTTGTAATACTTCCCTGCTGACAGCACTTCGGCAGGCGTATATCAATAATTTTCCGGAGTGAACGCCTTATGAACATACCAAACGACCCGGCTATACTTTTAAGCTACATTAATACCAAGCTCCGAGACGAGTATCCCTCTCTTGAGGAGCTGTGCAAGAGCCTGTGTATCGACTGCACGGATATACAGGATAAGCTTTCCTCGCTCGGATACACCTACGATCCGGAAAAAAATCGTTTTAAATAACCGGCCGTTTACGCCGGAATGGGAGGAAAACATGAAAAACACATTAAAAAAACTGACTGCTGCGGCAGTCTCTGCAGCGATCGCTGTCGGTTCATCAGGACTATTCCCCGTATCAGCTGCCGATAGCGACAGCGATACTTCCGAGCTCACCATAGTCTTCGATATAAGCGGCGAGGGAGTATCGATCGCCGAAAATGAAGACGGAGAGATCCCCGAGCTCAACGATATCGCAACTACCACTTCAGCTTCAGTATTCATTCCTGATGTACAGCTCGAGCGCGAGGGATACATCTTCTCATGCTGGACCGCTGACAATATACGCGCATACGAACCCGGAGACGTCTACAGAACTCCGGATTCGGTAACAGATAACGAGATAGTTTTCGAGCCCGTATGGATAGATGAAAACGACCATACCTTCTACTCAGTCACTTATGTTGCAGATATCGACGGAGTAAACGCGAATGTGGATAACGAAGTCATCGCCAAGGGAAACTACCTTCAGGGACGTCCGGTAACTATCTCCGTCATCTCCTTCCAGAGAAACGATGCAAAACAGCACGGCTGGACGGACGGCACCAACGATTTTCTTGCTTTTGACAAATTCGTTATGCCGGATCACGACGTGGAGCTCAACGCTATCTGGGGATATTATTATTCACTCAGATACTACGCAGGCGATGTTGACCGCATGATAAGCGGCTATGAAGCTGTTTACAGCCAGGCTGCCACTTATCCGAGAGACCTCGCGGACGAATCGCGTTTTTCAAGGCAAGGCTTTACCGTTGCCGGCTGGATATGCGACTATGACGGAAAGGAATACGCTCTGAAATCCTCATATCTCATGCCTTACAGCGATGTAACCATGACAGCCGTCTGGACTCCCGTTAAATACAACGTTCTCTTCAGGGCAGGTACGGGAAATACAGCCGATAATATAAAAGTCCCGGGGTATACAGATGAAACTATCACTGTTCCGGAACTCACCGCGACAAAATCCGGATACACATTCGCAGGCTGGAGCTATAATAACGTCACTTACCAGCCGGGCGACGATTTCCTCATTGAGGGCGCAGCTCCCGGAGTCGGCATCGCAGTTGAAGCAATATGGGTAAAAGGCTCAGTTACAACAACAACAACAACTACTACTACTACAGCTCCTCCGACAGACACAGATGTAGTTTACGGCGACGCAAACTGCAACGGCACAGTCGAAATGGCAGATGCAGTACTGATACTTCAGTCGCAATCAAATCCCGATAAGTACGGTGAAAACGGTACAGATGAGGATCACATCACAGCTCCGGGGCTGATAAATGCCGATTGCTCAGGCTCAGGTGACGGAGTCACCGCATCGGACGCACTGGCTGTTCAAAAGTATATCCTGAAGCTTATCCCCTCTCTCCCTGAAGAATAACACAAAAAAGGGCACCATTGGTGCCCTTTAATATTCACGATACCGAACTGTTGAAACGGTATATATTCCATACTCACACAAGCTCCCCTAAGATCGTCATATCGCAACAGTTGACTTCATCTGCAAACGCAGCTTATCTGTAACGAGTGCAATAAACTCTGAATTAGTCGGTCGTCCCCTCATGCTGTCAACAGTGTAGCCGAAAAAAGAGTTGATAGTCCCGGCATCTCCCCTGTCCCATGCTATCTCAATGGCATGACGGATAGCTCGCTCAACACGAGATGAGGTCGTATCATACTGCTTTGCAACACACGGATAAAGCTGTTTTGTAACACAATCCATAAGACCACGGTTCTCAACAGCATTAAGTATAGCCGTTCTCAGATAATGATATCCTTTTATATGAGCCGGAACTCCGAGCTTTTGTATTATATCCGTCACCATTATCTCCATATCCGCACATGACGGGTTGACCACCCTCTTTGAAACGGATTTAATAATTGAACATAAGGTTTCAGTATCATATGGTCTTGCCATAAAATAAGAGGCACCGTTTTCCATTACCTGCCTCTCAATAAAGCTGTTCCTTATATCGGAAGTTACAATAAATGCGGGAACGCTCCTGCGCAGATCCTCAACATTACGCATAAGCACAATTGCGTCCATGTCCGGAAGCGTAAGATCAACCACCACCACATCAGGTTCATCGCTTATTATTGATTCAAAAAGCACTCTTCCCTCTTTGCGACGCGTATAGGCATATATTCCCATCTCACGAAGCATTGATGCATATTTTACTCCTCCTCCTGCTGTGTCGTCTCCTATTAATACTTTTATTCTGTCGTTTTCCATTTTTTCTCCTTTTCTTTTCCCCACATTTTTATTTTACACTTATTTTACTTCAATTTCAACCAATTCGCATAAAAAATTTGTCGAATCTTGGGGATTCTCGTGTTTTCAGCAGTTTGCACAACTTTGATACACCAATACAGCCTTTCTCATTTGCATTTTGCAAGCCGTACCATTTTGTTTAAAAATAATTATTTCTCATAAGCCCTTGACTTTCTTTTCCTTATACTGTATAATATTATAGTACTTGCGAGTGTGCTGGAATAGGCAGACAGGCACGTTTGAGGGGCGTGTGTCGTAAGACGTATGGGTTCAAGTCCCATTACTCGCACCAAAGTACGGACAGATGGCTGAGCTGGTCTAAGGCGCACGACTGGAACTCGTGTATACGTTAATAGCGTATCGAGGGTTCGAATCCCTCTCTGTCCGCCAGATAACTCCCGAAAAACAGACGTTTTCGGGA